>JAESGB010000085.1_pt1 | contig 66169 bp, 56 predicted proteins | sample 9266211 | NCBI WGS metagenome assembly JAESGB01 (sample SAMN14514844, study PRJNA621659) | algae metagenome | isolation source: Goleter apudmare HA4340-LM2 and co-occurring heterotrophs from cave wall... | place: USA: Maniniholo cave, Kauai, Hawaii | collected 2009-07-28 | reverse complement strand
TCTTTGACAATCTTGGGAAATGATTTTATAATCACGTTAAACTAAGATATTTTAGTCCTTCGCCCAAAATCTATCATATTTTGGGCTATTTTTATCGGCTTTTTCTTAACATTCAACACTTCTGCCTATATACTCATTAATTTTTATTATAGGTAAAAATATTTATTTTTCACTATTTACTAAAAAACTAACAAGATGAATAGTAGCCTTTGCTACTAGTGGGATAAAGATTAAAAATTATTGAATAAGTCTAAGGATAAAATAATCAATATTAAAATGCAGAATCCAAATTTGCCTATTGTATCAATAGCGATTCCTACCTATAATGAATCAGTAAATATAGAACGAGTTATCAAGGAATTATTAATAACCGGACAGAAAAATCCAATTGAAATTATAGTAGCTGATGGTGGCAGCACTGATGATACGCAAGATATAGTTAAAAAAATATCTTTAAAAGATTCTAGAGTTAAACTTATACATAATCCTTTAAAAGTTCAATCTGCTGGTCTTAATTTAATACTACAAGAGTGTAAAGGAGAGGTTTTTCTCCGAGCTGATGCTCACTCAGACTATGCACCTGATTATATTGAAAGATGCGTAGAAGCATTATTAGAATCAGGTGCGCTCAATGTTGGTGGTGCACAACGTTTTGTAGCTAAAACGCCTTTTCAAGCAGGAGTAGCTCTGAGTTCCAAGAGTTTTTTAGGTAGTGGTGGCGCAAAATATCGAGATCCGGAGTATAACGGTTATGCTGAAACTGTTTATTTGGGATGCTTCTGGAAGAAGGCTTTATTGGCGGTATCTGGCTATTCTACAGAAGCAACTGCTAATGAAGACGCTGAATTGAATTTAAAATTAAAACAATATTTATTGGAAACTTCTGAAAATACCAAGCAGAACACTGAATCAAAGCAAGCAATTTACATTAGCTCAAAAATTCGAGTCTGGTACTATCCGAGAAAAACCTGGCAATCTTTGTGGATTCAATACTTTAAATACGGCCGTGGTCGCTACATAACTACTACTAAGCACTCAGCTAAGTCACAAATTAGAGGCATACTACCATTTCTGGTAATATCTATTACAATTTTTATGTTGTTCATCAATTTACTATTTCCTAGTTTAGAACTACCTATTGAAGAATTAGTTTTAATTGGTCTGTTATTACCATTTGCGGAAAGCTGGCGCATCACCTGGAAGTTACGTAAAAACTTTAGTGAGGAAATTTGGCGAGGGGAGGAAGGTAAAATCCCATCATTTTTGAGTCGCTGGTTTTTCTGTGGAGTTACTTTGTTAACAATGCCGATTGCTCACTCTTCTGGTTATGCCTATCAGTTATTCAGGCATAGAATTTGTAGAATAAGCGGTTGGTAGACTAACTCAAAATTTTGCCGCAAATTCCATGCGCTGAGAATCACTCCCCAAAACAAATATTGCTTGTGGGACTGGGGCTTGATAGAAAGCGATCGCCAATCTCGCAGGAATGATGCCAATTAAGATAATCAACACAGCCACTATCAATTTTACTAAGTAGCGTTACCAAAACTTGCGTTTCATCATGCTGTTGAATTAGTGCGATCGCTTCTGCTCATAACTTTCCAAGGCGAATCGAATTCAGTTTGAGGGTTGGTCATTAAAGTACATTTTTAGAGTTTCTCCTGGTCTATTATCCCAGGAAGCAAGAACGCAAGAACTCAATTACAAGGCTCGGTAATTGTAATTTTTGTATAAAACATAGTCTCTAAACCAGGAGGTTTAACCTCAATTTCAGATTTAATTATTTACCTAAATACTGCTGTATCACAGAAAACTCGGATTCAAACTTGCCGCACTCTTCCCAGTAAAAAAGCACAAGAGCGATCGCTCGTAATCTGATATACCCATAAACCAATAAAAATACAAAAGTAAAATATGAATCAATTCAAAATTCAAAATAAAAACATAATGCCCCCAATTTCTCTTGCTCGGTCAAGTAAAAGCGCGATCGCCAGATTTCTCACTCAATTACTGGGGTGTCGGTGATGGTTTCAAATTTTTGGCTTTGTAGAACATTTCTAAACTATTGCGATCGCCTACAAAACGCCAGTGCCAAGGTTCATAACTCACCCCTTGGGGATTATTCTGCGGAAAAGACATTTCAAACCCAAACCGGGCAGCATTAGCTTCTAGCCACTGATAAGCTCTAGTATTTTCAAAATTGGCTTGCAGATTAGTTGCTGGTACGGCTCCGTCGCCAATATCCACGGCATAACCTGTGTGATGTTCACTATGACCGGGCGGCGCACTCAAAGCCGCCCTTTGGGCTGGAGTTTGGTTGCGCTGGGCACCAATACTAAAAAACAACTGCTCCTGTTCCTGCACCGAGCGAAAGGCTGAAATTGGTACTAAACTTACACCTGCACGGCGTGCTGCTTGTGCCATTGCTTGAAACTTTTCAGCTGCTGATTGCCGCATTCTTATCCTGCCATCTCTGGAAATCGCTACTAGTTCTGATTCTGGTGCTTCTGGATACAGGAAATGTCCCAATACAGTGTCACTATTGTCAATTGGGGAGTTGTCAGAATTACTAGCTTCGGTTGTGGATGTGGGTGTAGGAATAACTGGTGCAGTTTGAGACTCAGTGATTTTTTTAGGTGAAATAAGATAAAACAAAAAACCACTAATTACAGCTAGCAAGACAAATCCCACCACTCCCCCAAGCAGTAAAACCGAGGGTTTCAAGCCCCTCTTTGGTCCTGCATCTGGAGTATCACGCAAAGCTGCTGGAATATCATCACTAGGGATAGATGATAAGTTTTGCGGTTTTCCCTGAAACCCAGCCTTATTCAAGAGTCAACTCCTGCTTTTTTTCAATAGCCATAACAGATTGTAGACTGGAAAAAAATAAACGCAACAGGTATCATCTTACATCTGTATTACTAGGCGCAATCTTGACAAACCTTTTAGAACTATACATCCAGTTAATAGGATTAACCTCTATAGGATTCATTTTGGGACGCAAGCTTCCTGATACAGTTCCCGCCTATTTAGGTCAATGGCTTTTTTGGGTGGGAGTACCGATAACTGTAGTCGCTTTTTTACGGCAAGCTGATTTATCAGGACAAATTTGGATTGCACCAGTGATCTCCTACCTCGCTATTTTCCTGGGAGCGTTCTTGGCTTGGATAGGGATCAAAGGGCAAGTTTATTTCACAAATAGTGTGCCGCAGCAAACCACCCAAGGCAGTTTACTACTGGCGGCGATGTTGGGTAACACTGGTTATCTGGGCTTTCCCGTGATCCTGGCCATAGTAGGCAAAGAATACTTTGCTTGGGCATTATTCTACGATTTATTGGGATCGCTGATTGGTGCTTATGGATTTGGAGTGGCACTCGCAGCCCGTTTTGGCAGTGTTGCTAGCAACTATTGGCAAATCACAAAAGCAGTATTAATTAATCCTGCCCCGTGGAGTGTCGGTTTTGGCTTGCTATTTCGGCAAGTTGCACTCCCAAATGTAATGGAATTTTGGTTAGATAAGTTGGCTTGGAGTGGGGTAGCTTTATCTCTAGTTTTAATTGGGATGCGACTTTCCCAACTCAGATCATGGCAGAGCCTACCACAGGCGGGGATGAGCTTGGCAATTAAAATGCTGTTAGTTCCCTTGCTACTTAGTCGCACTTTACCGCTTTTTGGGATTACTGGTGTTGCTGCCCAAGTGATGATTTTGCAAATGGCCATGCCTCCAGCCTTTGCTACCTTGATTTTTGCCGAAACCTTCAATCTTGATCGTGACCTAGCGGTGACAGCTTTAGCCGCAGGGGTAATAATTTTGTTGCTGACTTTGCCTGTTTGGTTGTGGGTGTTTTGATTTTGTTATTGGTTATTTGTAGAGACGTTGCAGTGCAACGCTTCTACAGCTTTAAAGGTGATATGGCGATAATGGATCAAGATGATGTTTTGACAAGCAGGTGAGGTGATTATGCCGATCGCGTCTTGTCTCCAGCAATTGATCTATAAAACGAAGCTATAAAGTTTTTTACAGGATATTATTGACCAATCTTGGTTGCCAGTTCCGCAGGTTTCATATATTCATAGTGTTCAAAGGGTTGGTGAATCCAGGGGTTATCTGACAGATAATCAATGTAGTAATCTGGTTTAATTACTGAACAGGCTTTATACCAAAGTACGGCAGTGCGAATTTCTGCAATTGGGGAGTCACTATTTTGCTCTAGCCAAGGGATTGTCTCTTGGAGTGTGATCCCTGAGTCTACAAGGTCATCTACTAGGAGAACATGAGAGCCTATTTTTTCGGTAGTCATTGTTAAGTGACGAGAAACAGTGAGACTAGCTCTCTCTTGTTTACCGGGGCCACTGTAAGATGATGTTGCTAAAATTGCTAGTGGTTGCTGGTATATACGAGATAGAATATCTCCGACGCGCAGCCCTCCTCTGGCAAGACAAACAATCTGATTGAACTCCCAGCCTGATTGATAAATCTGCACTGCTAGTTGTTCAATTTTTTGATGGTAATCTGACCAAGAAACGTAAAGGTCTGACATAAAAGAGTGATGGTTAGGTAATACTGGAGACAAACTTTTTATCTTAGTATGAGTTCAAACAACTATGAATGATTCTGCTGATGGCTATGCCCCTAAAAGTGAAAAACTGGATTTGAAAACAAAACTGGCTTATGGTGCAGGGGATCTAGGCCCAGCCATTACTGCCAATATTTCCATATTTTTTCTACTAGTTTTCTTTACCAATGTTGCTGGTATTCCAGCTGGTTTGGCTGGTAGCATTTTGATGGTTGGCAAAATTTGGGATGCGGTAAACGATCCGTTTGTGGGGGTGTTGACTGATAAAACTAAATCTCGTCGCTGGGGGCGTCGTCTACCTTGGATTTTGTATGGGGCGATCCCATTTGGAGTTTTCTTTTTCTTGCAGTGGATTGTACCGCAATTTAGTACTGATCAGAGTGCCAATGTTTGGGGGTTGTTTTGGTACTACGTGGTGATTGGGTTGATATCTCAGGTGTTTTACACGGTTGTGAATTTGCCCTACACGGCAATGACGCCAGAACTAACTCAAGATTATGACGAACGCACCAGCCTCAACAGCTTTCGCTTCGCATTCTCTATTGGTGGCAGTATTGTATCGTTGATTTTAGCGCAAATAGTTTTTTCTAATATTGCCGATCGCCAGCAGCAGTATTTAGTCTTAGCCGCCATCTGTACAGTAATTTCGATTTTATCTTTATATTGGTGTGTTTACGGCACACGCGATCGCGTCTTGGCTTTTGAGGCCAAACGCCTCCAAGCCGAACAACCTGAATCTATCCCTATCGGTGAACAGCTAAAAATTGTTTTTACTAACCGACCGTTTTTATTTGTAATTGGTATCTATCTTTTTTCTTGGTTGGGAGTACAAATTACAGCTAGCATTATTCCCTATTTTGTGATCAACTGCATGAACCTCAAAGAAGCAGATGTCCCCACGGTGATGATTGCAGTCCAAGGGACTGCCCTGTTAATGTTATTTGTTTGGGGTGCTTTGAGTAAAAAAGTTGGGAAGAAAGTAGTTTATTTTCTGGGTATGAGTTCGTGGATTATCGCCGCCGCCGGACTCTATTTCTTACAGCCTGGACAAATAGTTTTAATGTATGTGATGGCTGTAATGGCTGGTTTTGGAGTTTCTACAGCTTATTTAGTTCCTTGGTCGATGATTCCAGATGTGATTGAATTAGATGAACTGCAAACTGGACAACGTCGAGAAGGAATTTTTTACGGCTTCATGGTTTTATTGCAAAAATTTGGTTTAGCTTTTGGGTTGTTTTTGGTAGGGAATGCTTTGCAAGCATCAGGGTTTAAAGCAACTGTGGCTGGACAAACTGAACTACCCATACAACCTGAATCAGCATTACAAGCAATCCGGATTGCAGTGGGGCCTCTGCCGACAATCTGTTTAATTTGTGGTTTATTTTTAACGTATTTTTATCCCATTACCCGCGAGATGCACGCAGAAATTATGATGAAACTCCAACAGCGACGGGAAAAGATTGGGTAATGGTGTGGGACTAATTTATCTGGCGATCGCTATCGTAATACCAATTTGACAAAAGAATGCAACAGATGGGTAGGGAACAATGTTGTGCTCTGATGAATATGTGAATTAAATCTTGCAACCTTTGTAATGGCGTAGTTATTCCCAAAACTATTATTTTGGTCGCATCTTGAAACTCTTGTGGAATCAGATGGGTTTTTAATTCATATTCAGATGTAATATACCAATTTCAATAATCTTGGCGACAGAGGCATGATGGATGAGGGCTATTTGTACTATTCTTTTTGCAAATTGGTATTATTAAAATTCTGCCCTTTAGCAGTCTTGATGGTTTGATTTGGGCAATATAGCCTTATAACTCCATCATCATTCAAATAATGAGATTTTTATTTAAGTTAATTGGTTTAGCATTACTGCTAGCCGGATTTTACTTTCTCGGTCAAAATATTTACTTCACCACCAATGTATATCCCTATTGGTGGCGTGGTATAGCTGCTGATGCTTCTATCCTATTTCTGACTTCTGGAATTCTGATGTTATTTGTCCTACCCCGTCAGGATAAGGCTTTAGGTTGCGTAGCACTGGGGGTAGGAATTGTGCTCATTTTTCTTAGCAGTCGCGCTATCCTCAACCCTACAAGTCTTTGGCAATTTTGCCTTTCAATGGCTTGTTTTGTGGGGGGATATCAATTGGCCACTACAGGCCGCCTCAATATTTAATCATATGCTGGCGATACTTCTGTGGTATGTTTGCCGGATTTTGGTAAGGATTAGTGAAATCGGAGAAAGGCATGAAGTTATTGCTATGGGAGACAGACTACACAGTAGATAAATGATATGGTATTTTGGGTGATCGCGCTTTATCTATGTACTTCTATGTCTTTTTAATTGCATCTTCAATTTCTTCTAAGCTCACATCTACCTGATTAAAAACGGTCAAGTCTATCCCAGAATTGCTAATATTTGTGCTTTTGGCTCTTGTTCATCAATCCCAGCTAAACCACTGACGTTATCAGAATTTACGGAACTCATAAGCTGTTGCGAAAGTTCTATAAGGACAAGTACATCTGTTGTTTCTCCATCTACGTTGGTGACATAACGAATCTGACTGGCAATTTTTGCGATTATCATAGGATTGTTTCTCCTGTTATGCTTTTTCTACACCAAAAAGCAGCGTGTATTTTTAACAATGCCTGAGTTGGAAGCGATCACATCGCTAGAGTCATAGTTTAGCGGCTTTTTTAGGGGAAATTTTTGGCTTGACTGGAAGTATCCCAAGGGATATTCAGTTCCCCCTCAACTCAAAAGAGACTCTCAACAGAAAAAATGGAGGGATTGCCAATTTGATTAAATCAACCTAACAATGAAGACCAAACCCCAAAAAAGCTGCTAGTTAATAGCTAGTGACTTTTTGCCAAACATGATTTTGATTGCAGATGAATTGCGATGAATACAGCTAATTTTCCGTGGCTGACGACGATTATTTTGTTTCCGATAGCAGCCTCACTGCTGATTCCCATCATCCCAGATAAAGACGGCAAAACAGTGCGCTGGTATTCCCTGGTTGTAGGGCTGATAGATTTCGCACTGATTGTTTACGCTTTTTATACTGGGTACGACTTCTCCAATCCGAATTTGCAGTTGGTAGAGAGTTACCCCTGGCTACCACAACTGAATTTGAATTGGTCGGTAGGGGCGGATGGCTTGTCAATGCCTCTAATCATTTTGACGGGATTCATTACCACGCTGGCGATTTTAGCGGCTTGGCCTGTGACGTTGAAGCCCAGGCTATTTTATTTCTTGATTCTGGCGATGTATGGCGGTCAGATTGCCGTATTCGCTGTCCAAGACATGCTGCTATTTTTCCTGGTGTGGGAACTGGAATTGGTACCGATATACTTTCTACTGTCGATTTGGGGAGGTAAAAAACGACAATACGCAGCGACTAAGTTTATTTTATACACCGCAGGCGGATCACTATTTATTTTGCTGGCTGCCCTGACAATGGGATTTTACGGCGATACGATCACGTTTGATATGCGAGAACTCGCTCTCAAGAACTTCGCCCTCAATTTCCAACTGGCGCTATATGCTGGCTTCTTGATTGCTTACGCAGTTAAATTACCGATCATTCCTTTACATACCTGGCTACCAGATGCCCACGGTGAAGCTACAGCCCCTGTGCATATGTTACTGGCAGGTATTCTCCTGAAAATGGGCGGTTATGCCTTGATTCGCATGAATGCCCAAATGCTCCCTGATGCCCACGCTTATTTTGCGCCAGTGTTGGTAGTTTTGGGGGTAGTAAATATCATCTACGCTGCCTTAACGTCCTTTGCCCAGCGTAACTTGAAGCGAAAAATTGCCTACTCCTCAATTTCCCACATGGGCTTTGTCACCATTGGTATTGCCTCCTTCACAGATTTGGGATTGAGTGGGGCAGTGTTGCAAATGGTTTCCCACGGGTTGATTGGGGCGAGTTTGTTCTTCCTTGTAGGTGCAACTTACGACCGGACACACACCTTGATGTTGGATGAGATGGGTGGTGTCGGCAAGAGAATGCAGAAGATTTTCGCCATGTTTACCGCCTGTTCAATGGCTTCTTTGGCATTACCAGGGATGAGCGGCTTTGTGGCAGAATTAATGGTGTTTGTGGGTTTTGCTACCAGTGATGCTTACAACTCCACATTTAAAGTTATCGTGATTTTTTTGATGGCAGTTGGGGTGATTTTGACTCCGATTTATTTGCTGTCAATGTTGCGGGAAATTTTCTACGGTCAAGAGAACGAAGAATTAGTTTCTCATCAAGCTTTGATAGATGCTGAACCCCGCGAGGTTTTTATCATTGCTTGTTTGTTAGTACCAATTATTGGTATTGGTTTCTATCCCAAGCTGCTGACTCAAATGTACGATGCTACAACTGTACAATTGACGGCAAGGTTACGTAATTCTGTGCCGACATTAGCACAACAAAAATTAGCACCTGAGATTTCTTTGAGTGCGCCGACAATTGGTAATTAATAGTGCGAAATACTGGAAATTAAATATTGCTGTGAGGGTGGGTTTTGTACCTGCCCTTTTTTATCAACTCTCCTTTCTCATTAAGGCTCATTACAGTATGTATTGATTTGTTTAACTAACGCATCCGATTCCTTGCCAGCGCTTTTGGCTGCGGCTGTTAAGGCTGTGTCAATTTCTGTTCTAGCTTTTTGCAATTTTTCCCTACCAGGCGGAGAAGCTTCGGCAGCTTTAGCTGATCCTAACGCTCTAGCTGCCTTGGCGATCGCTTGACTGAGATTGTTAAACACCTTGACAAAACGGCTTTGGAATTCTTTGAGCTTGGGGTCAGTGAAATTTAGTTGCTCTATCGATATTGTAATCACTTCCAAATCCTTAGACAGTTGCACACTGGTGACTACCTGCTGTCCTTTATTTTTATCAATGAGGGAATTCCCCTCATTTACTACCTTAATGAGTCGCTGACACTGAGATGCTTTATTTTCGTAGCAGCCAATGACTAACAAAGCAATGCTAAGACTAACAGGAGCAATAACAATATATTTACGTAACATTAACACCACACCAACAGTAAAGCCCAAATAATAGTAACCAATAATTGGGTGTTTTTGGTGGGAAGTCAAATAATTGGATGCTTCAATTACACATCAGATTTTAACTGCAAAAACTACCAATCTACTGGTAAGCCTAATGCCTCTAAAGTCTTGCCATCTTGCAACAGTGGTTGAATATCGGCATCTAGGGGAATACGACCACCAGCCAGGACTAAAGCGCGTTGAGTAACTTTACCCAACCAGTGTAAGTCATGGGAAGCAATTAACATCACCTGTATGGGTAGCTTTAGCAACACCTGGGCTAAATGACGTCGCCATGCTGGATCAAGACCGTTAGTTGGTTCATCTAAAATCAGGATTGTTGGCTTGAGGGCTAAAATCGCGGCTAAGGCGGCCAGGCGTCTTTGTCCACCAGAAAGTTCGTGGGCGGAACGGTTAGCGTAGGCTTCGAGTCCAAAATCAGCTAATAATTGCCGTGCTTGATCAATTGCTAATGCTGGTGGTACGCCGTAATTACGTGGACCAAAAGTGACATCTTCTATGATTGTGGGCATAAACAATTGATCGTTGGCGTCTTGGAAGCCAAAGCCGATGTGACGACGCACTTGCGGCAAGTTTCGAGGTTCCACCGCAATGCCATTAATCCAGATTTTCCCGGCTTTTGGTTGTTTTAAACCGATGAGATTCTCCAGCAAGGTGCTTTTTCCAGAACCAGTAGCTCCCATCAATGCCACGCGATCGCCTGCATTTAAAGTAAAAGAAATATCTTGTAATACTGGCACTTGCTTGGCGTAGGCATACACCAAGTTTTGCACCTCGACTATACTCTCGGGGCATGGGGCACTTGTACTGAGCGTAGTCGAAGTATTGGGCATGGGGAGGAGTGGGGGAGATGAAGGGAGAAATAACTCATGAACAATGACTAATGACAATCCTAAATATAAGAACTAATGGTGATACAAAGAGCGATCGCACAAGCCGCTAATAAGACACCACGCTCTTTTGATGTGAATGTTGAATCTATTGGTAACTGTCCGTTGTAACCACGGGCTACCATTGCGGCGTAGACTCGTTCTGCCCTATCGAGACTGCGGAGATACAGGGTGCCAATCATGGCAGCACTAGTGTAGCGTAGCCAGCCAGCCGCACCATTGATGCCTCGTAGTTGGGCACTACGCTGCATTCGTGTCACTTCTGCAAGCAGAATTTCTAGGTATTGTCCAGCTAAAAGCAAGTTTTCTTTTAACGGTGCTGGCAGGGGTAAGCTTTTAAGGGCGATGCCGAAACTGTGGGGAGGTAAGGTTAACAAAAAACTATTCATGGTGAGTAAACAAACAAGCGATCGCACTAACAAAAAACTAGCGCGTTCCCATCCCAAGGGCAAAGCTACCAAGGAGAGAAAAATTAGTTCTGTCCCTAGTAATTTTCCCAAATTGGGAATGCGTACACGTAGCAACCCAGCCCAGAAAATAGCGATCGCCCCATACACACCCAGGTAAGTCCAGGCATGATAGTTTAACAAAGCCGTCCCGACGACAATCACTAGAGACAATTGCAAACGTAAGGGTAAAGAAAACTCAAGCATTCTTCGGTTTCACTACCTGAGCAATCCCAAAGGCAACAGCAAAACAAACCGCAGCGCCTACAAGCCCAGCAATACTAGTACCAATTGTACCTAAACCTTCAATACTGTAGTCAGCTAGGGGTGTTGGTACAGATACCCGCACTTTCTCCGCTAAGTTAATAAAGCCGGTGTCTTCTGCTACCTTTTCCAAACCATCCGGCCAGGCTGAGGCAAATAGTGACAATACACCAGCAATCAAGATAATGCTCACAACAGGTACTAACCACCCACGAAACTTTTGCTGTTCTCCTGGTAACAAATCTGGTCTAGCTTGGGCAAGGTAAGTTAACACACTCCCAGTAATCAATCCTTCCCCAATACCAATTAAAATGTGAGTCCCAGTCATGCTTGGTAAGACTATCCCTATAGATGCTGTTCCCGAAAGGGCTAACTGGATGGCACAGGCGATCGCCGCTACTACTACACTGACACCAGCCGCAATCCCAGCCGCTAGGGGTAAGCGCCCTTGTGAGCCACCTAAGAGCCTATGTAAGGTTTGAGTTAACACCCAGCCAACCCAAACGCCGATAAATCCCATATTCAAAATATTGGCTCCCAAGGCTGTGATGCCTCCATCTGCAAATAGTACAGCTTGGATAATTAACACTGTGGCAATACACAATGCCCCCGCCCAAGGACTACCTAGAATGATCGCTGCTAAGGTTCCTCCCAACAAGTGACCACTAGTGCCGCCGGCTACAGGAAAATTGATCATCTGGGCAGCAAAAATAAAAGCGGTAGTTAAACCCAACATAGGGGCGCGTCGGATACCAAAGGCTACTTGCGATCGCCCCAAGGCAATACCGAGTGCAGCCACACTGATTACCCCAGTAGCAGCAGCTACTGGCACAGAAACAAAACCATCAGGAATATGCATTATTTGCCTTGTGTTTAATGTCTTGATTCACACAAATCCAACAATATAATTACAGCAACACTCTTTAATAAAAAGCAGAAAATGTCTGCTTTTTGCAATGCCCTCTTGGGGGATTTTAGAATGTTACTCACGGCAGATTTGCAACAAAATATGAGTTAAACGGTATATTTCCTTGTGGTAATATTAATTTTTATTGATTTTGTATTTATTTGTAGTAATGACTTTAGTCCTGATCTGAGGAACGAAATAAATTTTCAATTCTCTGACGTAACCGTTCTAAAACTATTTTTTCTTCAGCATTGACTTCAGTTAACAATATCTCATATATAAGCGGGACTCCTAGCTGTAATTTTTCCAGTAAGTCTCTTTGAGCAAACACATCATCTGGTTTACCTTCTAATATCAATTGTCCTTGATTCATCACAAATACCCAGTCTGCCCAACGATAAACTAAATCCAGATCATGGGTAGCCATAAATATTGTTGTACCTGCTGCATGAATCTTTTTTAAAGTTGACATTAGGTTACGGGTATGCAGTCGATCAAGGTAAGCGGTTGGTTCATCTAACAATAATAATTCTGGTTGTAGCACCATCACATCAGCGATGGAAACTCGTTTTTTTTGCCCCAAACTCAGATGATGTACTGGTCTTTGGGCTAATTCAGTTAACCCGAATTCAACTAATGCTTGTTCAACTCGTTGTTTGATTTCACTTGCGGGTAATCCCAAATTACACAAACCATAAGAAATATCTTCCTCAACGGTAGAAGCTACTAGTTGTTGTTCTGGATCTTGAAACACTAACCCTACTTTCTGGCGTAAGTACATCAAATACTTACGGTCATATTGTAGTGGTTTACTTTGCCAGTGTATTCTGCCTTTTTGGGGTTTGTATAAACCATTCGCCAATAAAAATAGTGTGGTTTTACCGCAACCATTCTGACCAATTAATGCACATTTTTTCCCCAGTGGGATACGCAGTGTTAAACCCTTTAAAGCTGATTGTTGTGCATTTAAATAAGAGTAATGTACCTGTTCAAACTCAAGTAAATATGGCTGCATAGGTAGTGTTGTTTACAAAAGAGGATTTTTCCATGCCAATCCTATTAAGATGACACAACCCAATATAGCTTCTGTGGCATAGCGTTTAGATGGATAATAGCGATGGGAATGCCAAACTTTAAATTCGCCATTAAAACCCCGTGAAGCTAAACTTAAAGAAATTTGGTGATAGTTTTCTAAGGTGCGTTTAAGTAACTGTCCAATCAACAAGGCTAAACTTTTGATCCCAGTCCTAAAAGTACGGTAGCCACCACGAGCTTGTTGAGCAGTCCATAACTCGGAGGCTGTATTTAACAGGACGAAAATAAAGCGGTACATGAGTAATAATAAATCTGTTAACAGCACAGGAACGCCCCAACGACGTAGGGTTTGTAGAAGTTCAGTAAATGGGATGGTTAACATCACAAAGTATAAACAGGAAAGAGAAGCGATCGCCCGCGTTAAAATTGTCAATCCCTGCTCAATCCCATGACTGCTGATATATATATAATAAGAGCCAAAATTAAACCCAGCTATGGCATCATGCTGCGTTAAATGCAGATGAGAAATATCAACACCATTAATCACTAAAGCTGGTAGACTTGTTACCCAAAAGAGACTAGCAACATAGACTAACTTCAGATAAATTTTTAGAGGAATACCAGCATATATAACTGTCCAAATACTCATCCAGATTGCAATTAACATCTGTATTGGTGCATGAGTAAAAGCAGCGATGATTAACAGAGCGATCGCAAAGAGTAATTTTTGTTCTGGTGCTAACCACCGCAAGCGATTTGTGTAAGCCAGGGTATCAATCTGAATTCTCATGACGATTGTTTCGCTGTTCAGCGCGCCCTTTGTATAACCCAATGACGTAGCCAATGACGCCAGTACCCAAAGCCGCTTGTGAGGCAAATAATAGGCTTGCTACTTCACCACTGGGTGGTTCAAATAGGGGTTTGAACCAAGGTTCATATCCGGGTTTGACTTTAGCAATTTCTGCTTGGGCTTGGCCATCAGCACCACCAAATTCCGCCCCTTTTACAAAAACTAAGGGTGCGACAGCTAGGGTAATTACTGCTAATATCAACAGCCAGTTACTCACCCCTGGTTTAGATTGATTCATTTTGCGGCTCCTGTTTAATTAATTGCAACAGTTCTAGTTCTTGCGGACTGTAGGATTGTAGCCAGTTCCACACCAGTACAGTCAGTAAGCCTTCGCTAATTGCTAAAGGGACTTGTGTTAGTCCAAAGATTCCCGCAAATTTGGCGAATGAAGCGATGAATCCACCCACTGGTGCGGGAAAAGCTAGGGCGAGTTGCACAGAAGTAATGATGTAGGTGAGTAAATCTGCTAAAGCGGCTGCTAAAAAAATGGCAATTCTTTGCTTACCAGTTAGCCGCATCATCAAATAATATATCCAGTAGGCGGCAAACGGCCCAGCGATCGCCATCGAAAAAGCATTGGCTCCCAATGTCGTCAAACCGCCATGCGCCAACAGCAAGGCTTGAAAAAGCAGTACTAAGGTACCCAATACCGACATCGCCAAAGGCCCAAACAGCACAGCCCCCAAGCCTGTCCCTGTGGGATGAGAACAGCTACCAGTAACTGAGGGAATTTTCAGGGCCGATAACACAAAGGTAAAGGCTCCCGCCAATGCTAAGAGTAATTTTAGTTCTGGGTTGGCTTTAGTGATGCGAGTCAGCGATCGCAATCCCAAAACCATAAATGGTAATGCCACTAACCACCAAAAAATTGCCCACTCCCCCGGTAAGTAGCCTTCCATAATGTGCATAGCATAGGCTGGGGTAGATGCTCCCACCACCAAGTAAAAGCTGATAACCCCCATGAGGGCTAGTGATACACGTTTCGACCTCAGCAAATTTCTCGACAATTTCCGTGCCTCGTAAATGCATTTCCCGAATTTAGTTTATCTTTGCAGGTTTCACAAATTTAGTGTGATTATCATTCTTATTGTCAGGAGGCAAGGTAAAAGTGCTTTGCATAGTAACATAACCCAATTTGCTAGAAAAATCCGGGTGAATTTTCGAGAATATGGAAGCACACAGCGCTACGTAATTGCTATTCAGTAAAGGTTTGATTGATGTGGAATGGGTTTTTTATTTCTGTCACAGGGAATGTGACAGAGTCTTAAAACTATTAATCATAATTGACAATCATTCTTAGTTTAGATACTATCCAATATAATTGTGAATTTATGGCAATTTTTTTGCTGGAAACTCTAATCATGCCATGCCCGATAACTTCGCTCTAGGTAAAGAAGAACGGTGGAGCCGCCGTCAACTATTGAAGCTGGGATTAGCTGGCGTAGGTGTGACTGGTGCAGGGGCGTTTTGGTATACACTGAATGCAAAAAAGCCCATTGTCAAAGTGCCACCTCTGGAGATAGCAGCACCAGATAACATTGCCAATCCCATGAAGACACTCAGGGATTTTGATTATGGGACAATCAAGCAAGAAAATGGCCGCACCATCCGAGAATTTCAGTTAATTGCAGGTACTTCCACAATCCAGATTAATAGTGCTGTATCTTACAACATTTGGGATTTAAACGGTCGCATACCAGGGCCGACGCTACGAGCAAAACAAGGCGATCGCATCCGGGTATTGTTTCTCAACCAAGCAGGACATTCCCACTCTCTACATTTTCATGGTGTTCATCCCGCAGAAATGGATGGTGTGCGCCCAATTAGTCATGGGAAAGCCACAATTTATGAATTTGATGCGGAACCCTATGGTGTTCATCTATATCATTGCCATGTGGAACCAGTCACTCGCCACATTGCTAAGGGGTTGTATGGCATGTTCATCATCGATCCTCCAACTCCCCGTCCCCCAGCTGATGAAATAGTACTGGTAATGGCTGGATATGACATCAACGATGATAGCCACAATGAATATTACGCCTTCAACGGCTTGCCCCATCACTACATGCATCACCCCATCCCCATTTACCAAAATCAGTTGATTCGCCTCTATGTCCTCAACATCATTGAATACGATCCAGCAGTGACTTTTCATCTCCACGCCAACTTTTTTGATGTCTATCGTTACGGAATGAGTATGACTGCTAGCGAGAAAACCGATGTGATCACGATGGGTGTAGCAGAAAGGCATATCTTGGAATTTGCCTTTCGCTATCCGGGTAAGTATATGTTCCATCCCCATCAAGATGCGATCGCCGAAAATGGTTGCATGGGTCAATTTGATGTCATTAAGACATGACATTGCTACGTCTTGTTGAAAAAATGATTAAATTCTAGTAAAAAAATTCAAAATTAGTTGATAAAAAATGTCATTATATAAAACAGTCAAATACATGACACAGCATTCAACTTACTGCTGACAGTAGTTAGAAAAATTTTAATTAGTACCTTTGAGTTTTGCTAGGAGCGTCAATGAGAACAATTGGTTATATCTGTTTAACTGTTGCCACAGCTGCAATAGTTACCCTCAGTGGCTGTAATAATACGCCAACCGCAGAGAACCCATCCTCTCCAGGAGCAAGTACTAGCCCCCAAGGTACAGAAGCAATCAGTCAACAAAGTCACAGTGGTCACGGCGGCAAAGCCAAAATTAACATTAACACCGCTATCTTGTCTGAGTTAGATAAGTTTGAAGCCAAGTTAGGTGTTCCAGCCTTATCAAACAAGATTCAAGCCAGTCGTCCCTACGGTAGTCCAGAAGATTTAGTTACCAAAAAAGTAATTACGCAAGAGCAGTTCGACCAAATTAAAGACCAAGTTACCATTCAGGAAGTGGTACTCACAGGCGAAGCCAAAGACGTTGACTACGCGACCAAATTGGGCTTAATGAAAGGCCATCTTTTAGTAGCACAAGAACTGCTGGATCAAAATCAGCCAAAACAGGCAGAACCTCATATAGGACACCCTGTTGAGGAAATTTATGTTGATGTTGAAGAGCAATTAAATGAGCGCAACGTTAAAGAATTTAAGACAACTTTGGTGAGTTTGCAAGATTTAGTGAAATCCAAGCCCAAGGATGCCAAAGTCAAAACTGATTTTACTTCATCAGTGCAAGCAGTTGACGGTGCGATCGCCGCTTTACCGACAGCCCAACGTTCTAAGCCAGGGTTTGTCCTCCAGGTAATTAATGGCTTACTAGATGCAGCCAACTCAGAATACGGGGCAGCGATCGCCAATGGTAAAATAGCCGCAGCCATTGAATATCAAGACTCCCGTGGCTTTGTAGTCTACGCCAACGAATTATATCAAGGGATTACTAGCCAAGTCGCCCAGATAGATCCCGAAGCGCACAAAGCAATTCAGGCTAGCCTAACTGATCTGACAAAAGTTTGGCCTGCTGCTATTCCCCCTGCCAAACCAGTAAAAACCCCTGACGAAGTTACCAAACTGGTAAAAAGCATTGAACAAAACTCTCAAAAAGTAATTGATAAATCCAGCACGCAAGCACAACAATCAAAATCAGATTTTATGGGAAGCAGAGAATTAGGAGTTTAAAATGAGTGAGAATTGAAGAAATAGTTAGGAGTAAAAAGTGAAAATAATCTGGGAATTTAACACCTCAAAGGAGTATAACTGCTAACTCCTAACTTGTTGTTCATCATTCGACCTTCATAACTTTAATTAACGACTGATGCAAGACCTTGAACACAAAAAGACCATCGATCTATTAAACGCCATCATGGAATTTGAACTAGCAGGTGTAGTGCGCTATACGCATTATTCCTTGATGGTGACAGGCCCAAACCGCATTCCCATAGTTGCCTTTTTCAAAGCGCAAGCCAGTGAGTCTCTACTCCATGCCCAACAAGTAGGAGAAATTCTCACAGGTTTGGATGGTCATCCCTCCCTCAAAATCGCCTCAATGGAAGAGACTTACCAGCATTCAGTCAAGGATATCTTGGCAGAAAGCCTATCTCATGAGAAAAAGGCATTGGATTTGTATAAAAGTCTGCTAGAAACTGTTACCAATGCCAGCATCTATTTAGAAGAATTCGCTCGTGGCATGATTGGGCAAGAAGAGATGCATAATCTCGAACTGAAAAAAATGCTCCGCGACTTTAGCTAATACTTTTTTAGTAAGGACTTCAGTCCTTGATTTCTAGGGACTAAAGTCTTTACTACAAAGTTTACACAAATTTTGACAAAAAATGAATTTTAGTACTGCCATACCTACCTTTGTAATTACACTCCGAGAAGGAGTAGAAGCCGCCCTTGTGGTTGGTATTGTGCTAGCTTTGCTAAAAAAAGCCAAACAATCTCAACTCAACTCTTGGGTATATGCTGGCGTCGGCGTGGGAATTATCGTCAGTGCATTAATAGGTGTGCTGTTCAGTGTGATTATTCAAGCACTAGGAGCAGTGAATCCTCAATACACTTCTGTGGTTGAACCAGCCCTGGAAGGTATATTTGGTGTGTTAGCCATCGGGATGCTCAGTTGGATGCTGATTTGGATGACTAAACAAGCCAAATTCATGAAAGCTACGGTTGAGGGATCTGTTACAGAAGCCTTAACACAAAACTCTCATGCTGGTTGGGGCGTTTTTACTTTAATTTTAATTGCCGTCGTCCGCGAAGGTTTTGAAACTGTTTTATTCGTTGCTGCTAATTTTCAACAGGGATTTATGCCCGCATTGGGTGCGATTGTTGGTTTAGTAGCAGCTACTGGCATTGGGGTACTGCTATTTAAATGGGGTGTTAAAATTAACATCCGCCAGTTTTTCCAAGTGATGGGCATTTTATTAGTATTAATTGTTGCCGGGTTAGTAGTTTCCGCATTAAAACATTTTGACCAAAGTTTAGCAAACCTGGCTCTCAGCAGTCGTGCTACAGAAAGTCTTTGTTTATATTACGAACACTTTACTAAGGTTCACTCTTGCATTTTGGGGCCAATGATTTGGAATACTTCTAAAATCTTGCCAGATGGACAGTTTCCCGGCATTATTCTTAAAGCCTTGTTTGGTTATAGAGAGCATTTATATTTAGTGCAAGCGGTGGGATATGTTGTATTTCTGCTAACTGTGGGAGGAATTTATTTCCGCAGTCTTAGCGGTAATTCTCCTGCATCTAGAAATAATATCCAAGTTGCTCGCAAACCAAATTGAGAAAAATTAAATCTCCCATAATCGTTGCTCGACAGTGTCGGTACAGCAAGTTGGGTGATTACTATCCAAAAGAAAGTAAAACTACCTGTAGCTACTCGTACACATGATGCCTTTTTGCAAGGTTACGCACCAGAAGACGAAGGACTTTATGATGATTATCCAAGCCGATGAATTTGGGGTAGCAAATATTCCATTATTGTGTGGATAAAACTTGACTCAACTTTCGGCAAACTTTTTCAATAGCATCTATACTACCTGCATTCACCAGACCATAGTAGTCGAAAGCATAGACACGATTATTTTTAATTGCTTGCAGTTCTTGCCAAAAAGCTTCTTTATTGAAAGACTCTAAAATTTCTTGATCCGAACCGCCTTGTGGAGGTTTAACTATAATGATTACATCTGGATTTGCTTCTAAAACTTTCTCTGCTGACAGCGTTACATAACCACCAATAGGACTGTTACCTTGTAATTCTGCAACCAGATTTTTCGCCTGGAATTTGACCAGTAAATCCCCAGCCCAACTGTTTTTATTAGGTGCTAAAATTGGTTGGCGGCTAACCAACACCAAAGTAGAAGGACTTTGAGCAGGTTTATCTGCCAAAAAAGTTTGATAGCGGTTTAACAAAGACTGAGGATCAGCATCAATTAACTCTGCTAATTTTTGGGTTAGTTCTTCTAGTGATTCCCATTTCTTAACTTGAGTGAGAAAAGTAGGAATTCCCAATTGTTGGAGTCTTTGAATCGGTTGATTAGAAAAACCCTCTGCACCAATAACTAAATCTGGTTTCAGAGCTACGATTTTTTCTAAATTAGGCTGACTTTGACCCTCACTCACGCGAGGAATATCTTGAAATCTTGGGTCATCTTTAAATAAGTTACTCCCAGTGATACCCACAAGTTTTGTTTGGTCAAGTCGTGAGATAATATCAGCAGTAAGAGACGAAAGTGTTACAACTCTTTTGGCAGTTTCTTTTGGTAGCTGTTGAGAGATGATATTAGTAGGCTCGTTGCTAGTTGTGACTTTTGTTGGTGGCTGTTGAGTGATTGCAGTATTGCAAGCAGCCAAAAAAATACTTAACAGAATTGCGAAAGTAGATAATATCCAACGACGATACATATTAAAATTCCTTCGTGGCTGCCTGGGGAAGATAGCAAACTCAGAGCTATATTATTTAAACTTAGCAAATACAGTTAAGACTTACGCAAGTATGGTATTTCTTCCACTGAGTTTTACATTTCCCTGTGTTCTATCCAAATTACAGGTATCTAAAAAACTCAGATACTAATCCTATACTGTTACGTAAGTATATCATTAACGACAAATAGGAAAAGGCGAGTGAAGACACAAGCCACAATTCTTTAAGGAACGTCCGACCGTGCTACTCGCCAGTATCTATACAAGGTTTATTGAGAATTACTAAATCCAATAGTAAAGTAATTTACAAATAAAGTCTTGTTTACTGCGTAACAAATAATGGGATATTTACATAATTATCTGAATATAAAGATACGTCTTGATATTTCAACCCTTGACTTGAGCTAAGGTTAATTGAAAGTTAAGTCTTGCGGTGTATTACAGTTAAACAGCATTTCTGATTCTGGCAAAGACAAAACTTGCACAGGATATTGCTGCAACCATTGCTGAAACGATCGCCCCCCTTGATTGATAAACTCTAAAAGTTGGGGTAAGCAGCGACGGCGATAAAAACCACACAGGGGTTCCCACCCTTTAGGATGGTGTGTCAAAGCAGCGATCGCTTCATTATCCACCCGATCAAGTCCGGCTATCCATTCTTGCAACACTTCAACCCGCAACTTCGGTAAATCGCAAGCTAACAGCATTACCCACTCTGTTTGTATTAGCGCTAGTCCTTGGGCAAAACCTACCAGTGGGCCCTGATTTGGGGAAGAAAGGGAAATAAAAGAAGGGAAAGGTATTTCTTGAATGAATTGGCAACGAGGTAAAATCAAGTGCTGATAGCGTTCTGGCCAAGGAGTAACTATATAAACTGTGTCAGCACAAGCTTCAGCAACGCTGTAAACTCGCTGTAATAATGGCACTCCTTGAATGGGAATCAAAGCTTTATCTTGACCCATGCGGGAACTCTGACCGCCGGCGAGGATAATTGCGGTTATTTGGTCATTTGTCATTGGTCATTTGTTATGAGTCGGTTTATTTTTCCCATATCCCTCATCTCCTCAAGCCCTCACTTGACTTTGCTGTACTTGCTGTAGCAAATGCTCTACACTTGCTGCTGCTGGCAGACACTTCAAGCCTTGGCAAACTAGCCCAACGCTTCCTGCTGGTAAATCAGGGACAACAGTAAACACGACTGACGGTAAATACTTAGGGATTAAAGACTTGATTTGCTCAGGGGTGCTGCGAACCAAAGTGGAGTTACGATACCAATCTAAAGCTGTCAACAAACTGGGAGTAGCTTGGGGCGCGCGACTCATGACACTCTGAAAAGCTTTTAATCCTTGTTCGGCCAAATCAAGATAATGTAGATTATCGGTGAGCCAGGTGAGACGAACTAGATTAGCGATCGCTATGCCGTTGGCTGAGGGTGTAGCATTGTCTGCATAACTGCGCTCCCGCACTATTAAATCTTGGCTAGCGTCACTGGAGGTGTTGTAGTAGCCACCTAATTCTACACTCCAGAGAAACTCATTAAATTCCTCTTGGAGAGCGATCGCTTTTCCCAGCCAAAAAGAGTGCTGGTAGGAAGAAGATTCATCAACGATTCCCAAGCTGGCTTGGTGTAGATCCAGTAGTGCTTTAATAAAAAAGGCGTAGTCTTCAGATTGAGCTAAAACAGTTGGTTGACCTCCATAATTGAGTCGGTGAAACCGCCTATCCACAAATTGATGATTGAGAATGAAATTTGCTGCCCTTGTAGCTATTTCTCGGTATAACGGCTGTTGAAAAACTAAAGCCGCCTTGGCTAAACCAGAAATCATCAAGCTATTCCAGGCCACAATCATCTTTGTATCCGTCACCGAAGGAATGCGACCAGGCCAGTTAACGTTTTTAGCTTCCTCGTTATTGCGGGCGGGGGGGAAAGTATCCAGTGATTCAGGCGTTACACCGTAACGAGATGTAAATAACTTGCCTAGACTATCTTCCAGACTTGCGCTCAGTTCTCCTGGATGTCGCCTTTGCAACACATTGTTACCTTCAAAGTTGCCAGATGGGGTAACTGTAAACTGTTGTTGTAATTCCGTTAGTGCTTCGGGAGTTAGCAATTTTTCCAGTTCGCTGTAACTCCAGACATAAAAAGCCCCTTCCTCTGGTTCAACTGCTGTGGGGTTGATGAAGCTATCAGCATCTTGAGCAGCATAGAAGTAACCTTCTGGAGCAGTCATTTCTCGCTGTAGCCATTCTACAGTGAGTGCGATCGCCCTTTGAAAAGCCGATTCTTGTCTGCCAGCACTCCACAAATTCGCCAAATACTCCACAATTTGACCATTATCGTAGAGCATCTTTTCAAAATGGGGTACTGTCCAAGTCGGGTCAACAGTGTAACGATGAAAGCCACCACCCACATGGTCATAAATTCCACCCAAGGCTAAATCTAGTCCCCGTTGCTGACACACTTCCTGCCCATCATAGCGGGAGGGAAAATTAAACCGAGTTCCCCGTAATGCCAACTCCGCGTAGGGAATCATGGGAAAACTATTACCGGATTGATGACGTGTAATTATACCTGTGCAAGTTTCCCCACCTTGCTGGAGTAATTCACTTGATTGTACATCTTGGGTGCTAGCATCTTGCAAGACCGCAGAGGTGAGCAGAGATTCCACAACTACTGCTTTACGTTGGCGCAAGTCCTCTGTTTCTGTATCGTAGTAGCGGCGAATTGCTTGCAAAACTTGCAAAAAACCAGGACGACCGTAGCGCGGTTCCACTGGGAAATAAGTACCAGCGTAAAACGGTACTAAATCATCTGGAGAGACAAAAACATTTAAAGGCCAACCTCCTTGACCACTCATCATTTGCAAAGCCTGCATATAGATGCTGTCGAGGTCTGGCCTTTCTTCCCTATCCACCTTAATCGGGAGAAAATTGTCATTCATGTACTGGGCGATCGCTAAATCAGAAAACGCCTCACCTTCCATCACGGTACACCAATGGCAACTAGAGTAACCAATAGAGAGAAAAATTGGTTTATTTTCTGCCTTTGCAGTTGCCAGGGCTTCATCACACCAAGGCCACCAATCAATCGGGTTTTCGGCGTGTTTGCGGAGATATAAACTCTTAGCTTCGGCAAGGCGATTAGTCATAATTCAGTTACAGGTAGTTGCCTTCTTTGCCCAGTCTACCTTTTTCCTGAGAGCGTTAACCGAGAGCCAATAGACATAGATAATGAATCAATTCAAAATTCAAAATAAAATATTTTTACCGCGCAGAGGGAAACAGCAGGCTCACAATTGGTGGTGTCATTTCCTGTTGCGGTCTTGCAGCTCTTGTCTCAACTCTGGCATTGGGGCTAAGTCCTGCTAACAGTTGGAGCAAGAAAGTGATAATGGCGGCTTGCACAAGTTTTTCCAGCATGGCAGGTTTCCCTCTCAGACAAAAAGCATTCCAGTAGAATTGGCTACTCTAACTACACCCCTTATTATTGATTTACCGGATTTGGGGAAAATATCCGGTAATTTGCTCACATCAATCATAAAAAAATGTTTAAAAAGTTACCAACACCTGACAGATATTTATCCGCAATAATTATATGTTATCTGTCTGATCACCATGCTACAAAAGTTTTGCTGCAAATCCATCAAATTGCGGGTCATTGAGTGCTGGTAGTTTGTGAACATATCCCTTCAGACACTCACTATCATGAAAAAGTGCCCGTAGAGATTATTTTGTTCTTTATTATTGGTCATTTGTGAAAAGCTAATAGTCAATAACCATGCCCAGTGATGGCAGTTGCTACAATGCGCTAACACCACGCAACTGTCCTCTCCAATGTTCAATTCTCCAATGCCCAATTCCCCAATGCCCAATTCCCTCGATAAAATAGATGTTAAATAGCTACAAGCAGGCTACATGATTCCAATAGTCATTGAACAATCAGGTCGCGGCGAACGCGCCTTTGACATCTACTCACGGCTGTTACGTGAGCGCATTATCTTTTTAGGACAACAGGTTGACAACTCCATAGCGAACTTGATTGTTGCCCAATTGTTGTTTTTGGATGCTGAAGACTCGGAGAAAGACATTTATCTGTATATCAATTCTCCTGGTGGTTCAGTGACAGCCGGCATGGGCATATTTGACACTATGAAGCACATTCGCCCTGACGTCTGTACCATTTGTACCGGATTAGCAGCCAGCATGGGCGCTTTCCTCTTGAGTGCTGGCGCTAAAGGTAAGCGGATGAGTCTACCCCATTCTCGGATTATGATTCATCAACCTTTAGGCGGTGCTCAAGGTCAAGCAACTGATATTGAAATTCAGGCCCGGGAAATTCTCTACCATAAGCGGCGGCTCAACGACTATTTAGCTGAACACACTGGTCAACCAATTGAGCGCATTGCCGAAGATACCGAACGTGACTTTTTTATGTCGCCAGAGGAAGCCAACGAATATGGCTTAATTGACCAAGTGATTGACCGTCACTCCGCAGGTAGCCGTCCGGTTGCTGTTGTTTAGTTAATAATCAAGAGTCATTTGTCACTAGTCATTGGTATTTACAAATGACAAATGACAAATGACCATTGACAACTAAAAAAGTCAAAATCCCGTTAACGGGTCTATGGGTGTAGGCTGAGATTCCAGGTATTTCAGGAATCCGTGCAATTCTTCTTCGGTCAACAAAGTGCGCCCTCGCTTACCGTAGGTTTTAATCAAGTGCTCCCGTCCCTGTTCTGGTGTCCAGCCTAAGCGCTGAAGTTCGACATCTGTTTTAGCGATCACATCTGACAAATCTACAGGCGCACTCTTCTTCTTTTTTCTGCTAGTCGCCGACGGCAGATCTACATCCTCTGACGAACTATGACTGCGGGGCGTAAATGGTGTGACATTGCTAGCAGTCATTCCTGTTGAGGGCTGACTTTCAGGCTGTTTACCAGAATACATACCCGCGTTTTCGACTGGCTGATCAAATGGGGCTTCTGGGTTGAGATTTAAAGCAAACTGCTGGCTAAAATCTTGGCTGTAGGTATCGTTGTGACTGGTACTATTTGCATCGGTCATCTGTGGTGTCTGATCAGCTACAACTGGTTCAGGTTTAACACTGAGATCCTTGGGGACTGGGACAGATAATTCTTGACTACTGACAGGCGACCACTGCTTACTGACAACATCTCCAGCTTTTGCGACAAAATCTGCCGACTCTTTAAGTACACCTGCTGGGTTCACAGCTTGGTTAATCTGCACCTGGGATGTTGGTTTGGCAGAAAATGCTACTGCTTCTACTGGTGCATTGCCCACGCCCAAAACCATTAGTGCCCTGCTTCTAGCATGGTCTTCTGCTATCTCTACTGTTTCTGCTGCTGCCATACCTGTAGCACGGGTTACACCTGCAATTTGCACACTGACACGGACAATATATTTTCCTTGGAAAATTTGTACTAATTCAGAAATAATACTGCCGTTGGGATACAAGCTCTGAAATTGAGCCAACATAGCACTGTCACCTATTGAATTTGCTGAATGGGGTATGAAGCATAATGGTGAATCACTCTTGACCCTGGACACTGGACTCTTAACCAATAACAAATGACTACTTGTGTCCCGATTGTAGCAGTAGCCCTGATTCGAGAAAATTTTGACTACTGCTGATTAATTCTGAGTAGTATCACCTTCAATGCTATACTGATTACCCAAATCGATATCCAGAAGTATTTTCTGGAAGTGCGCTCTAAATCTACAATAATGAAGATAAGGTTCGCCCTCACTGCCTGTTAAGCTGCTTATCTAATTGTTACCGATTCTACATGTGGGACAATTGGGTTTATCGGCAGTTTCTCCTAGATAAATATCAGATTCTCATGGCGTAAAAGTACCTTTAACCTAGACAATCAAACACCTGTTTCCCCTACATAGTGTTTTTGGGCAGCTTAGAGAGTTTTACTAAACAAGCCTCTCAAAAACCCATCGCTTAATTACTTCTTGGGGAAAAATCTCACTCAGGCGTGCTTTTTAGGTTTGACTAGATTAAGGAACTCTAATGCAGAGGAATTCTGAGATTGTTGTGCAGTGAGAAGTCTGTAGATCGGTCTATGGCTAGGTAGCGCTGCAAAGAGAAGTCTCAAGGGGGGTTGACTTCCGTAGGCGACTGCGTTAGCGATTCTTGCCTAAGGCACGCTATGCGTAACTTGCTTCCTCCTAGGGATAAGCCCAAGGGCGAGGCTAAAAGCGATCGCCCAACCTGATGAGCAAGTTATCAAGCGTTACCCGATGGGCTTCTGTTAGGGTCGGTGGGCTTCCTTACCTGAAAATTTCGGAAGCCCTGCTTCATGGCATTTAGTTGCCAGTTAGTGTCTGTAGGCTGTGAGGGTACACAGCGAAGAACCAAAAGTAACGGACACCCCCCAGAAGTGTCTTCAAAAAATGATGTTTTGACCAAAGGTCGGTTCACTGCATGGAATTTTCAATCGCTACACTCCTTGCCAATTTCACCGATGATAAATTGGTAGCTCGTAAAGTTTTGGAAAAGAAACTTGGTTGCGAGGATGAAATTAGTTTACAAAAACTTCACATTGCCTTAGAAGTACTGGAGAAGGTCGGGATTTTGGTAAAAGAACGTGGCAAATATCGCCGCGTTTCCGAAGAAGGCATGATCGAAGCCAAACTCCGTTGTTCTAGTAAGGGCTTTTGCTTTGCCATTCAAGATGTCGAAGGAGCCGAGGATATTTACATCCGTGAAAGCCATTTAAGTAATGCTTGGAATGGCGATCGCGTTTTAGTAAGAGTGCTTAAAGAAGGCAGCCGTCGGCGCTCTCCCGAAGGTGAAGTTAAGTTAATTTTAGAACGATCTAATCACACCCTGCTAGCACGGATTAAACAAGTAGAAAGCGGTTTTCGGGCAGTACCTTTAGATGATCGATTGCTGTTTGAGCTAAAACTACAAGCCAACAACATGAAATTGGAAGAGGCGATCGATCACCTAGCCCATGTAGAAGTGCTGCGTTACCCGCTAGCACAATATCCCCCCCTTGGTCGGGTAGTACAAATCCTCGGTAGTGATGCCGAGGCTGCTGCTGATATCGACTTAGTAACTTGTAAACATGACCTATCCCGTAATTTCCCGGAAGGAGTGCTAGAAGCAGCCGCCAAGTTGCCCAAAAGGCTGTTAAAAGCAGACCTCAAGACCAAGTTAGATTTACGCAATCTGTTTACTTTCACTATTGCAGGAGTTAACGGTAACTCTAAGATGGTGGAGAATGCCTTTAGCTTGGAAAAAACCGCAGAGGGATATTGGCGTTTGGGCTTTCACATTAGCGACGTTTCTCACTACGTTCAACCTGATGAAGCCTTAGACCGGGAAGCATTCAAGCGGGGGAGGTCAGTGTATCTGGGAGATTTACTACTACCGATGTTGCCAGAGGCGGTAAGCGAACGCTGTTCTTTGGTAGTCGGTAGCGATCGCTTAACCCTCTCGTTTCTAATTACCATTGATCCCCAAACAGGAACAGTGGAAGAATGGGAAGTCCAACCCAGCGTGATCAACGTAGACATCACCCTGAGTAAACAAGAAGCAGACGCCATCCTCACCGGCCAATCTACAACCGCATCCGACCAGATAATCCAGATATTGCAAGACCTGGAAGGATTACGCAAAATAGTGAAACAGGTGCGTTTGAGTCGTGGTAGCTTGCAGTTAAATCTGCCACCTAACCAAAACCCCTATTATGATGAAGGGATTTTGGGAACTGTAGTAGCTAATGATGTACCTCTACGTTCCCTACTAACAGAGTTAGTACTGTTAGTTAATCAACTGATAGCCAGCCACTTTAGCGCTTTAGCAGTCCCCGCAATTTGGCGAGTCCAAGGTACACCCGATGCCGAAGATGTCCAAGAAATGCTAAAGTTGGCAATCAATTTGGGCGTGGAACTGACACTTGATGCCGACGTGGACATTCAACCTTTGGATTATCAACACTTGACCAGAGCTTTTGGTGAATCTGCATCTGAGCAAGTTCTCACCTACTTGTTGCAAGACACCCTCAAGCCATCTGCATACAGCACCACCAAAGGGCCTCACTTTGGTCTGGCATTACCGCAATATATCCACTTTACTGCCCCCTTGCGGCGATATCCGGACTTACTCTTGCAAAGAGTGTACTACGCATTAATTGAACATGGACGCGATCGCCGCAATACCCGTGTTAGAGAACGTGTGAACTTGCGCCACTCCTCCTGCCATGATGAAATTAACTGGAATGTCCTCCCGCCAGAATTGCAACAAGAACTGCAAAGCGATTTGACGCGGGTAATCGTCCAAATTAATGACAGGGAAAAAGAAGTCCAAGAAGCAGAAGCCGATTTAGCAGGACTACAAAAAGCCCAGCTTATGAAGCAGCGTATTGGGCAGGTGTTTCAGGGCGTGATCACTGGTGTTCAATCCTACGGTTTCTTTGTCGAAATTGAAGTTCCCGCCGCCGAAGCTGAGTCAGGTAGTCATCCTGGTGTGCCTCTGCGGGTGGAAGGATTGGTACATGTCAGTTCTCTCAAAGACGATTGGTATGAATATCGCGCCAGACAACAAGCACTTTTTGGCAGGAAAAATCGCGCTTCTTATCGATTAGGCGATCGTGTAGCCGTACAAGTTAAAAGTGTAGATTACTACCGTCAGCAAATTGATTTAGTTACCGTCGGCAGCGATGGCATCCCTAAAGGCTTGGATCACAATACCTCAAACGATGATTTATCAGATATCTACTTAGCAAATGGCATTGAGCCTGATGACTTAGATCCCTATGGCGAAGATGAGTAAACTCTAATAGTATCAACGTGTCAAATAATACTAAACCCCTCATCTTGGGCATCTCAGGTGCTTCTGGTCTGATTTATGCCGTTCGCGCACTCAAATTTCTGCTAGCAGCAGACTATGAGATTGAATTGGTGGCCTCCAAATCTACATACATGGTCTGGCAAGCAGAGCAAGATGTCCGGATGCCATCAGAACCCATGCAACAAGAGCAATTCTGGCGAGAGCAAGCTGGAGTTGCCGATGCAGGTAAACTACATTGCCATCCTTGGAGTGATGTGGGAGCCAATATCGCTAGTGGCTCCTTTCGCACCTTGGGGATGATTATCATGCCGTGCAGCATGAGTACCGTCGCCAAGCTAGCAGTGGGTTTAAGTTCCGACTTACTAGAACGAGCTGCCGATGTCCAACTCAAAGAAGGTCGCAGACTGGTCATTGTCCCCCGTGAAACTCCTTTTAGCCTGATTCACCTGCGGAACTTAACTGCTTTAGCAGAAACTGGAGTCAGAATTGTCCCTGCTATTCCCGCTTGGTATCACCAACCTCAAACCATCGAGGATTTAGTTGATTTTGTCGTGGCCCGTGTTTTAGATCAATTGGATATTGACTGCGTTCCCATTCAGAGATGGCAAGGTCATTAATGTCCTCTCAGGGACTTCCTAATCAGGAAATAACCTATCGTGTATGTAGGGGGGCAAAAGAGAACCCACTGGGGTGATTCGGTAAAGTCTTGAGCTTTTCCGAGTAGAGGAACTGACGTGGTTGTCCCCCCCTACTGTTTATACTATTTGGGATTTTGCGTACTTATACGGGGAAGCAACCTAGGCACAGCGTCTCCTAGAGATGCTATGCCGCAAGCTTGACGCTACGCTAACACCAAAGCAGTGGTTCCCCTTTTCAAGGAGAATTTATTCGTAATTCCTCTTTTAAAAAGGCTAGGGCCGATCAAAACTTGATGGGGGGACTTTTAGAATACTTGTATTGACTGATAACCGAATAACCGACATCTAACAAAATTGCTATGGCTGTAATTCGCTTAATTCTTTTAGTAGCAGTACTGGGAGGACTAACGCTGTTGTTAGCTCAAAATTGGTCTCCCCTCATAACACTAAATTTTTTAGGTATAGAGACTCAAGCATTACCACTAGCGATATGGATATTGTTTAGTGTTGCAGCTGGTGCTTTGACTTCTGTATTTATCACTACTGTGTTTAAACTATCAAATTATTTTGGAGGACAACAACGCCAAACTCGCTTCCAAGCAACACCGACTTCACCGCGTGCTAACACAACCCGTAGAGCCGAGCCTACACCTCCCCCTGCTAGTCCACCACCTGTTGGTAAACAAGAGTATACTGCCAACGAGGTATTCGATGATTGGAATACAGATGGCAGTGGAGATGACGACTGGGACTTTGAGCAACAACCACAGGGCGCAACAACCCCTAAACAACAAACCCAAGAGTCTCCAGATTCTCAAACCTACGAACGTCAACAAGAACCTAAAAGCTCTTCTGGGTCTGGCTCAGTTTACTCCTACAACTACCGCGAGCCAAAAAACACCGCAGTAGGAAAAACTGAATCGATTTACGATGCCGATTATCGAGTAATTATTCCTCCATACCAACCACCAGCTAAAAACCAAGCAGATGAGGATGATTGGAGCTTTTTTGAGGACGACGAAGATGATGAACAATCTCCTCGGTGAGTTTCACCTACTTAACGCTACACCGCTCCCGTGACTCTTGCTTGACTTTACCGTTCATAGCAGCTTCCTGCAAAGTCATAAAAGCATTCAAATCTTCCAAGTCATAACGGGTGGTAAGCAGATGCCGTAATTGATTTTCGGCTTCTAGAGTCAGATAACCACTTGCTAAAGCTTTTTGCACAACGTCACGAATTCGAGTCATGATTGACACCTCATTCATACCCTATTGATTTATTTGGACGGAATTCATCGAATTTATCTGATATTTACAATTGTTTTTTTGACTAAACCGTCAATTTGGCAAAACTTTTTTGTACAATCTTAAAAACCCAGTCATTATTTACACCTTTGTCTGCAAAATTTAGAGTTTGGAGCTTGCAGTTAATAAATCCTAGAATGATCTTCCAGTATTACTAAAAACACAGTACTATGTAAAATTAAAATCCCTCACTAGTAAAACTGGTATTTATCTGTATTGACATAATTTTTGCACTTAAAGTTTCAATCAATCTTTAATCAAGTTTCCGTTAAGCCTTAAACATACCTAAGCAACAACTTCTAAGTCACCTAACGAAAGTTATTAAATTCGTTATAAATTCATCTTTAATTTATTCTGATTTCATAAAAGTATCGTTAATATATTGCCTTAGTTACTTTAAATACATCAATACCGCTAATGGCATCAGCTAATTCTAATCAAATAGAAGAAGGTTTTGTAGAGGCCAAAAAAAATTGGGAGTTAGAAAGGTTATACGTAGATTTGGCATCGGCAAAGGGAAAAGCTCTTACACCCGTGGAAAAGAAATTTCTCAGGGGTTTGCTTTGTGGTTGTAGTCCTGCGGAAATTGCGAAAATAGTTTATCAAAGTCCTAGTAGCAGCACTGTGAGAGTATATCTCTCTAATGGATTGTATAAATACATTGAAGAAATGCTGAGTAATCAGGCAGGATACTTAGTCAAGGTGAAAAACTGGAGTCGCGTTACTCAGTTGTTAGAACAAGCAGGATACAAAAAGGGTTGGTTCCAATTACCATCAGTAGCTAGTCCCGACGATACTAGTCAAGAACAGAAAGCTGATGTAGAAGATCATGAATCTACTAAAATCAGAGATTGGGGTGAAGCAATTGACGCGACTGTGTTCTATGGACGACAACCAGAACTGACTCAGGTTCAGACATGGATTATCCAAGAGCGCTGTCGGTTGGTGGGCATCTTGGGCATGAGTGGCATTGGTAAAACAGCTTTTTCTGTCAAGTTAGCAGCAGAAATTCAAGATCATTTTGCATTTGTGATTTGGCGATCGCTACGTTTTGCACCTCCTATAGAAGTACTCTTACACCAAATCATCACTATTTTCTCTCCCTCCCTAGAGATAAATATTACCCAAACAGTTGCCGATCAAATTTCCCAACTCATGGATTATTTACGTATTTTCCGTTGTTTATTAGTATTAGATGATATTGACTCAATTTTGAGTGATGGGGATAAAATACCCATTAATCAATCAAAATCGCATTTGAATCAAGGTATAAATCAAGTATCTATTTCCCCACTTTCTCCGATTCGATATCGTCCAGGTTATGAGAATTATGGTGAGTTGATTAGGCGTGTGGGAGAATCGCAACATCAAAGCTGTGTTGTATTTACCAGTCGGGAAAAACCTCAAGAAATTGCTGCTTTGGAAGGAGAAACTTTACCTGTTCGCTCCTTAAAATTGACTGGTTTAAATCAAGCAGATAGCATGTTGATTCTAAATGCTAAAGGCTTGACTAAGCAATCAGAGGTAGAATGTAAAGTTTTATTAGACTGGTATGCAGGCAACCCGCTATTTTTAAAATTAGTAGCTACTGCGATTCAAGAATTGTTTGGTGGCAATTTATCTGAGTTTATCCAACAAGGGACTGTAGTTTTTGGGGACATCCGCGCTATTTTAGATCGGCAGTTCAATCGACTGTCTCAGTTAGAAAAACATATGATGTATTGGTTGGCACTGCATCAAGATTGTATTTCAGTACCGAATTTGCCGAAAAATATCATCCCAGGATTATCGCCGCGCGTCTGCCAAAGATTAACACTTGAGGCTGTAGAGTTATTACAAAGGCGATCGCTAATCGAAAGGCAAACATCTAGTTTTTCTCAAACTCCAGTTTTGATAGAGTATATTATTGAACGCTTAATTGAAGAAAATTTTAAAATAAATGAAGAGCAAGATGGCCAGTTATTCATCAGCCATAAACTTTTGGCAGGATACTTAAACAACTATCTGAGAGAAAGTCGCCTCAATACCGAGATTTAATTTCCAGGCATGTATTGCTTTTCTTTTGTCGTGGATGGCGAAGTGCGACATCTAACAGCCAGCCTCATTGTCTTGTTAGCAAGAGCGTTATGACATAGGCAATCAGGCATCTTTATGTGATACTATATATGATATTATTGTTCCATGAGCAAACTAAAGAAATTAGTGGAGCAATTTCTCAAGCAGCCTTCAGAAGTACGATTTCAAGATGTGTGCTATCTATTAGAGGCTTTTGGCTTTGAAGAAAAAAAGTCTAGAGGTAGTCACCATAGTTTTCGAGATTCCCAAGGTAGAAAGATCACTGTACCCAAAACAGGAGGACAAAAAGTTAAAGGAGTTTATGTACAGCAAATAATTGCACTATTAAATTTAGAAGAGTGGATTAATGAAAATATTGAACAAGAAGAAGAACAAGCAAATTGAGAAGCCATCCCTAGAATATTATTTAAATCTTCAGTACCCCATAACAGTTTACCCCGATCAAAAGGGGGGATATGTAGCTCAAATCAAAGATTTACCAGGATGTCTTACCCAAGGTGAAACCCTAGAAGAGACAGTGGTAAACATTCATGAGGCGCGAGAATTGTGGATTGAGACAGCTTATGAAGCTGGGGATGATATTCCTTTACCCAGCAGTGATACTAGGTATAGTGGTAAATTATTGGTGCGGATGCCAAAGTCTCTACATCGGCGTTTAGCTGAGGCTGCTGATAGTGAAGGTGTAAGTCTCAATCAGTATATTGTATCTTTGTTGAGTGCAGCAGCATAGTTAAAAACTAAGTAATTTTGGATTTACAGCAACCCAGCAAGTTGAAAAAGCGATCGCTTTTAACCCAAATTTGAGCAGAGACTCAAAATAGTAAAATTGCTGTAGGTCGGAATTCACAACTGGAGCAAAGTAATCGGTGAGTAATCTATTGCAAGGGGTTAACCTATACCTAATTGGCATAATGGGGAGTGGTAAGACGACGGTAGGGCGTTTACTAGCTCAACAACTAGGTTATGGGTTTGTGGATACCGATAATATCATTGTGCAAGCAGCCGGAAAATCCATCAACCAGATATTTACCAACGCTGGAGAAGCTGCGTTTCGCCAGTTGGAAAGCGATGTCCTAGCACAAGTCTGTGCTTACACTAAGTTAGTTATCGCCACTGGCGGTGGTATCGTTATGCAACAAGAAAACTGGAGTTATCTGCACCACGGCTTGATAGTTTGGTTAGATGCACCAGTCGAATTACTCTACAACCGCTTGCTAGAAGATACCACAAGACCACTCTTGCAAGATGTTGACCTTAAAGGTAAATTGCGATCGCTGCTAGAACAACGCACACCACTTTATTCCCAAGCTGACTTAAGAATCACAATCAGTGAGGGAGAAACACCAGAGCAAATTACTACAAGAATAATGGCAGCAATTCCTAGCGTCCTGAAAACACATGTTTCTCATCAATAGGAAAAAGGTAATACTACTACTCAGAAAAGACGTGAAGACCGATCCAGCTAGGTTCTCCCCACTCCTTACAATAGCTTTAACAGCTTAAATATGACTATTCTTCTCTGTGTCTGGAGTGGTTTCTCCACAAGCCTATGCAACCCACTAACCCCAACCAATTTACAGAAAAAGCCTGGGAAGCGATCGCCCATACCCCGGATATTGTTAAGCAATATCAACAGCAACAGATAGAAAGCGAACACCTAATGAAGGCGCTGCTAGAACAGGAAGGACTAGCTAGCAGCGTGTTTACCAAAGCGGGTGCGAACTTGCAAAAAGTGCGCGAGCGCACCGAACAATTCCTACAACGTCAGCCAAAGGTGTCTGGTAGCAGTAGTTCTGTCTACTTGGGACGCAGCTTAGATACACTCCTAGACAGGGCGGACGGGTATCGCAAAGAATTTAAAGACGAATACATCTCCATTGAACACTTATTGCTGGGCTATGCCAAAGATGACCGCTTTGGTAAAGCTTTACTCCAAGAATTTGGTTTAGACGAAAGCAAGCTGAAAAATATTATTAAAGAAATTCGTGGGAGTCAGAAAGTGACGGATCAAAATCCAGAAGGTAAATATCAGTCGCTGGAAAAATATGGACGTGACCTCACAGAAGCCGCCCGTAAAGGACAACTTGACCCAGTTATTGGGCGGGATGATGAGATTCGCCGCACGATCCAAATTCTCTCACGGCGTACCAAGAATAACCCTGTACTCATTGGTGAACCTGGGGTGGGTAAAACTGCGATCGCAGAAGGACTAGCACAGCGAATTGTCGCCGGGGATGTACCCCAGTCCCTCAAAGATCGCAAGCTGATATCCTTAGATATGGGTGCTTTAATTGCTGGGGCAAAATTCCGGGGTGAATTTGAAGAACGCCTGAAAGCAGTATTAAAAGAAGTCACCGAATCTGGCGGTAATATTGTTTTATTTATTGATGAAATTCACACCGTTGTCGGTGCAGGTGCGACTCAGGGCGCAATGGATGCGGGAAACTTATTAAAACCCATGTTGGCGCGGGGCGAGTTACGCTGTATCGGGGCGACAACTCTGGATGAATACCGCAAGTATATTGAAAAAGATGCCGCCCTAGAAAGACGCTTCCAGCAAGTTTATGTCGATCAGCCCAGTGTGGAAGATACGATTTCCATTTTGCGGGGATTGAAAGAACGCTATGAAGTCCACCACGGGGTAAAAATTTCTGATAGTTCTTTAGTGGCTGCGGCTATATTATCTAGTCGTTATATTACCGATCGCTTCTTACCAGATAAAGCCATTGACTTGGTAGATGAAGCCGCCGCTAGACTGAAAATGGAGATTACTTCTAAACCAGAAGAACTTGACGAAATTGACCGTAAGATTTTGCAATTGGAAATGGAGAAGTTGTCTTTACAAAAAGACAGTGATGCAGCTGCCCGCGAACGCTTAGATAGAATTGAAAAAGAACTTGCAGATCTCAAAGAAGAACAAAGAACCTTGAGTGCCCAATGGCAATCAGAAAAAGATATCATTACTAAAATTCAGTCTGTCAAAGAAGAAATTGACAAGATGAATTTGGAAATCCAGCAAGCAGAAAGAAATTATGATCTTAACCGGGCGGCTGAGTTGAAATATGGGAAATTAACTAATCTACATCGCCAATTAGAAGCCGCAGAAAGCGAACTAGCAAATGCCCAGAAATCCGGTAAATCTCTATTACGAGAAGAAGTCACAGAAGCAGATATTGCCGAAATTATTTCTAAGTGGACAGGGATTCCTATTAGTAAGTTAGTGGAATCAGAGAAAGAGAAACTCCTCCACTTAGAAGATGAATTACACCATCGCGTGGTAGGACAACAAGAAGCAGTCACCGCCGTCGCCGATGCAATTCAGCGATCGCGTGCTGGACTTGCTGATCCCAATCGTCCCATCGCTAGTTTTGTTTTCTTAGGGCCTACGGGTGTGGGTAAAACTGAGTTGGCAAAAGCCTTAGCAGCGTACATGTTCGACACTGAGGAATCACTGGTACGCATCGACATGTCCGAGTATATGGAGAAACATGCCGTTTCCCGCTTAATAGGTGCGCCTCCAGGATATGTGGGTTACGAAGAAGGCGGACAACTCACAGAAGCAATTCGCCGTCGTCCTTACGCCGTCATTCTCTTCGACGAAATCGAGAAAGCCCACCCCGATGTCTTTAATATTTTCCTGCAAATTCTGGATGATGGTCGTGTCACCGATGCTCAAGGTCATACGGTAGACTTCAAAAACACAATTATCATCATGACTAGTAACATCGGTTCCCAGTATATTCTCGATTTGGCTGGCGATGACTCCCGCTATGATGAAATGCACCGTCGCGTCATGGAAGCGATGCGGAATAGCTTCCGTCCTGAATTCCTCAACCGTATCGATGAAATCATCATCTTCCACAGCTTACAGAAACAGGAACTACGGCGAATTGTGCTACTGCAACTAGATCGACTCAGAGAAAGATTGAGCGATCGCAAAATGTCTCTCAAACTCTCTGATGCTGCTCTTGACTTTTTAGCAGAAGTAGGATACGATCCTGTGTTTGGCGCGCGTCCACTGAAGCGGGCTATTCAGCGCGAGTTAGAAACTCAAATTGCCAAAGGCATCTTACGGGGCGAGTTCAACGACGGCGACACCATCTTTGTCGATGTACAAAATGAACGCCTTGCTTTCAGCCGCTTACCTGTGGAGGTGTTCAGTTAAGTAACGCTTCTTTAAAACGCAGAGGTATGCAGAGTTTTTTGAGGAAAATTGTGATTTCAGATACACCGTGTTAGCTCTGACCACTGTGATGCAAGGATTTTGGACCATTTTACCTTCTTTCGTTGCACCTAAACACACTTATTTGCTCTGAAAATCTAGAAATTGTCTTCTGTTGTTTCTTTTTCAGCAAGCCCTAGTTATTACCCAATCTCACACCGTCGCCCGTTTTGCTAACCGCCAAGATGCAGACGACCATTTAAGATTTTTGCGCCGAACTATTCCCAATGGATGAAATACAATTCTTGTCATTGTAAAGATGCACGAACTCGTTGAAACACTTCTTCAGCAGGAATACCAGTAATTTGATTGGTGTTAATATCTTCATCACGCTTCTGGGCTTCTTCAGCCCAACTAGTCACAATTTCTTGACCCAATCGTTCAAGTAATCTTGCCAATAAAATCACTTGAGCATCTTTTGGAAGTGCAAGAACTTCGGCTTCAAGCTGCTCAAGGGTCATAGTGAGTACCTAAACTCTCTAGTACATTACCTCTTATTTTACTGGAAGTAAAAACCATAAAACCTCAACAGAGAACACTGCTGAATAATTCAAGCCAAAAAAAGGAGTCTAAATTAGACTCTAAAAAAACTTAGGGGCAGACACCCGCCCACCCCATGATTAAAATCAGGTAATACCAAAAACAATCACTAAGCCCAAAACTGCGCCAAAGACAATCAAGGCATAGAATTGAGCGCGACCATTTTCTAGGTATTTCAAACCTTCACCACTGACAAGGGTGAAGAATCCCGTCAGGTTAACAGCGCCATCAACCACCCGAAAGTCAACTTCCATGACTTGTCTAGCTAGACGACGCAAGCCCAGAACAAAGACACGATGATAAATGTCATCAAAGTACCACTTGTTCAGAGATAAATCATACAGTGGTTTGATTTTAGCGGCGATCGCAGCTGGGTCAACCTTACGACGCAAATACATCAGCGAAGCCAAGGTAATACCAATCAAGGAAATACCTATAGAAGCCCCCGCCATGATGTAAAACTCGGTGGGGTTGAACTCGGCAGCTTTTTCTATGACTTCGTTCAAGGTTTCGCTGGGAGGGAAGATAAATTCCTCAAAATAATTGGCGTAGGGTGTACCTAACAAGCCAATGAGCATGGAAGGTATGGCTAGGAGGGCCAAAGGTAGGGTCATCGTCCACGGTGATTCATGGGGAGTATCACTATGGTGCCCGTGGGAGTCATGGGAACCATGATGATCACCAGTTGCCGCCAATTCACCATGTTTCATGGCCCCAGGTCCAAAATTAGGGGCTAGTTCTGCTGATTCTAATTCCAAGACAATTGTCGCTGCCTTTTTGAGTTTGTCTTTGATTTTTTCATCAGTCCCCCGGAATTTGCCTTCAAACGTCGAGAAATACATTCTAAACATATAGAAAGCCGTAATCCCGGCAGTTAGCCAGCCAATCAACCAGAGAAATGGATTAGCTTCAAAGGCTTTCCCCAGAATTTCATCTTTCGACCAGAAACCAGCAAAGGGTGGAATACCAGAAATTGCTAGGCAACCAATCAAGAAAGTAATCCCTGTAATGGGCATATACTTTCGTAGTCCCCCCATTAAGCGCATATCTTGTGCTAGTGCTGGATCGTGACCGACGACTCCTTCCATGCCGTGAATCACAGAACCTGAACCCAAGAACAACATCGCTTTGAAATAGGCGTGGGTCATCAGGTGGAATAATCCCGCACTGTAGGAACCAATTCCCATAGCCATCACCATGTAACCCAATTGGGAAATGGTGGAGTAAGCCAGACCCTTTTTAATGTCGTTTTGGGTAATCGCAATAGTTGCCCCTAAAAACGCTGTAAAAGCCCCAGTAAAGGCAATGACGTTCATTGCTGCTGGTACATGCTCAAATACTGGGTACATGCGGGCAATCAAGAACACACCTGCTGCCACCATCGTTGCTGCGTGGATTAAGGCAGAAATGGGGGTAGGGCCTTCCATTGCATCTGGTAGCCAGACATGCAGGGGGAATTGGGCTGATTTTGCCACCGGGCCTAAGAACACTAAAATCGCCAACAGGATAGCGAGAAAATTGCTTACAGAACCTGTTTGGACGAGTTGTGAGAGGCGATCGCCCATCACAGTAAAGTCAAAGCTGCCGGTTGCCCAGAACAAGCCCAGAATGCCGAGTAGCAGACCAAAATCGCCGACGCGGTTGGTGACAAAAGCTTTTTGGGCTGCGTCTGCTGCTGACTTGCGATCATACCAAAAGCCAACCAGCAAGTAAGAACACATCCCCACTAGTTCCCAGAAGATATAAATCTGTACCAAGTTGGGGCTGACAACCAGACCTAACATGGAGGAACCAAACAAGCTCAGATAGGCGTAAAATCTCACATATCCTGGGTCATGAGCCATATAGCCATCGGTGTAGACCATGACTAAAACCGCTACCGTCGTCACAATCACCAGCATCAGGGCTGTCAGGTGGTCAATCGTGTAGCCCATGCTCAGATGAAAATTACCTGCTGCTGCCCATTCTAGGGTGCGGATATAAGGTGCATGTCCTTGAATTTGACTCCACAGCAAAGCGATCGACAGCCCCATCGCAGTTCCCATCAGAGCGATGATGACCACAGCGTTGAGCTGCCGTAGGCGGTTAGTCACCTGATTTAACGAAATTAACCCTAGACCGACCAGCATCGCCCCTAACAGGGGAAACACAGGAATCAGCCAGGCATATTCATAGATTACTTCCATCACTGACGCTTATTTTTAGGATTCTTGACTAGGTTAGGACAGTGCTGTGGATGTTTTTGCAGAATTGCCCACCAGAGAAGTCTGTAGACGCTGCTGCGGCTTCTCTACAGGACGCTAACGCCAATAACCTAACGGCGAACCTAAAGGGTGTGGCAGCTGCCGCCAAGCAAAACTTCTCAATGGTCTGCGCTGAGTTCAACTGTTTGTCCACAGGCAACTGTCCAGTTTGGAACTGTTAATAATTGTGACACACACCCTCTAGCATAAAATACCCCACCAATGGTCATTAGGTGGGGTAGTTAAGCTTGGTTTTAGATTTACTCTGTTTGTTAAAGCATCGACAGTAGATAATCAAGAGTTAAAATACTCTCTCATGACTATTGACTATTGACTCTTTTTATGCAGAACGACATCCCAAGTCTACTGTTTTTGGGCTACTGTAGATTTTAGAGCGGTTGTCATAGCTGATTTTGATTTCTTCTAAAGCTAGACGTAAATCGTCTCTGCCACGAAAACTTTCCAGGCGATGCTGGACTTTGCCATTTTCAATCAACAGTAAAGTTGGCAATGACTTGAGTCGATAGGTAGTAGACAGCTTGAAATTTTGATCAGCGTTAACATTAACTAGTTTGATTTGCTCCCCGCATTGAGCTTGAAATTGCAACAACAAGGGATTAATGATCCGGCATAAGCCACACCAAGGCGCTTCAAAATTTACTAATACTGGAATTGGAGATTCTAAAACTTCTTGAGTAAATGTCCGCTCACTAACCGACAACACCATGACGCCTCTAGGGTTATTAAGGTTTTTATATCAAAAATAACTATCAGCAGGAGATATTGGCAAGCCATTTACTGCCGATAGACGTTCTCAAGGTACAGATAATTATGCAAAAGTTGAGCACGTTAATTGTGGCATTGATAAAAAAGCCAGCGCGACATTCACGGTGGCTTTTATTAATGTTTAACTCCTGATAGCTGTAGCAGCATGGGAATTTGACTAAGTTTGGCATTTACTTTTAAAGAAAGGCAATTTACCACTAACTACCAATATAAAATCTCAACCCGACCAAAATCCACCCCTGCTGACAGCTATTTGAATTTATCCTACATTGATTCGGTAGCAATTGATAAGCCGATATTTGCATCTACTGGGCAGGATCTGCTGATATTGGGGATCATCTAAAATTACCATGATATCCTACTGGTCGCCACTAGCAACAGGGGGTGCGACCACCAAAGTAATCCCACAAAAAAGGCAACTCCTAAATAGGCAGGGCGGAGAAATTCCTCCCATTTGAGAGATTGACGACCGTCAATAATTGCCTGGAAGGGAATTATTGAAGTTCGCTGTTTCACAAGTTGAAAAGCTTCGCCATAACGATCGCTAAGGCGGCGATCCCCGTGCCAAACCCCAAATAAGTGGTGCAACACCAACCCAACAGAGGTAATCAAGGTAAAGCTAGTACCTAACCATAGAGTATGGGCAATACACCAAATGATTTGTCCTACCATTTGCGGATGGCGGGTAATACGAATAATTCCCGTCTCGTAAAGATGGACTTCGGGCTTTTGAATGGCAGCAATCTCTAGTAGATTGAAGGTGGCAGGATACAAGAATAAAAAAGAAATCGCTGACAATACCCACACGATAATCTGCACTCCTGGCACATCCTGTACCTGCCAAAGCTGTAAGCCATCATAACGGTGGTTAAAAAAGTAAATAATTAAGATTACAGCCAAGGGTAGGCTGACTAACGCAAATAAAATGCGGTAAAGCCTGGGGCCAATATGTTTTTCGGCCCAAGGACGCAGAGCAGCTCCTCCACTGTGAGCGATCGCAAAAGCTATTTGTAACCCCAATATGACAAAATGACTGGGGGTAAACCAAGAAATCAACATCGATATACCTATACGTAGGTGAAGTAATTTAAAGAAATCTTAGTTCAGTACAACCAATAGCACAGAGTATTCAAAAGGGGACTTTAGTCAAGATGTTGTGCTACTGTCTTTTTCGAGTCAATCCTTCAAGTTTAAGATGCAATAAGTCACACCCAGCCAAACTTGCTGTGAATTGCTGAATTTATTGCTAGAGTTGCTCCTTTCAAAGTTTGTGGGTTTAGCCTTATGTCTGACCTTCCTTTCACTTTAGATCAGTTACGTATTCTCAAAGCGATCGCCGTAGAAGGGAGCTTCAAGCGGGCCGCTGATAGTCTTTATGTCTCCCAACCTGCTGTAAGCTTACAAGTTCAAAACCTGGAACGCCAGCTAGATGTCCCTTTATTTGACCGTGGCGGCCGTCGCGCCCAATTAACTGAAGCTGGGCATCTACTTCTGAACTACGGTGAAAAAATTCTCAGTTTGTGTCAGGAAACCTGTCGCGCTATTGAGGATCTCCAAAATCTCCAAGGCGGAACTTTGATTGTTGGTGCCTCTCAAACTACCGGCACTTATCTTTTGCCGAGAATGATCGGTTTGTTTCGCCAAAAATATCCTGATGTCGCAGTCCAACTACACGTCCACTCTACTCGCCGGACTGCTTGGAGTGTCGCTAACGGGCAAGTAGACCTAGCAATCATCGGCGGTGAAATTCCTGGAGAATTGGCAGAATCTCTGGAAATTCTCCCCTACGCTGAAGACGAATTGGCGCTGATATTACCTGTGTTTCATCCTTTTGCCAAACTAGAAACAATTCAAAAAGAAGACCTTTATAAATTACAATTCATTGCTCTTGATTCTCAATCAACTATCCGCAAAGTGATTGACCAAGTTCTAGCACGCTGTGAAATTGATACTAGGCGTTTTAAAGTGGAAATGGAACTGAATTCTATCGAAGCAATTAAAAATGCCGTGCAATCTGGTTTGGGGGCCGCCTTTGTCTCGACCTCCGCTATTGCAAAAGAGTTACAGATGGGTGTGCTACACTGCACTCCAATTGAAGGTGTCGTTGTCAAGCGTACACTATGGCTGATTTTTAACCCCAATCGTTATCGCTCCAAGGCAGCAGAAGCCTTCAGTCAGGAAATCTTACCCCAATTTGCTACCCCTGGATGGAACCAAAATGTGTTAAAGTTAGCACAAAAAAACCTAGTAGTCAGTACTTTAGATGCAGTAACACCCAACTCTGCTGACGAAGGCTAGCATTTGTTGATCGTCCTTAGTCAGTGGAAGCATGGTGCTGTTCCATAAAATCTTAATTAAGTTATTCATTAAGGGCTTTTGGCTTCGAGAACTGACCAAGGACACACCAAAACAATGGAAGTTTATTGCACTCGTCCACACTGCCCACAGCCAAGCAATCATTTTGCAGACTTAGGTGATCAAATAACGCTGAGAACAGTACAGCAGAAGTACTGTATTAGCTGTGGAATGCCGCTCATTTTGGATGCCCGCTACCTACCGATCAAACTCCTAGGGAGAGGAGGCTTTGGTGCAGCTTTCTTAGCACGCGATCGCCGCATCCCAGGAATGCCATTATGTGTGGTCAAACAGTTTCAACCTGTGGGCAATTTAACTACTACTCAACTAGAACTGGCACAACAGTTGTTTGAAAGAGAAGCAGACGTTTTAGCCCAATTAGGTAAAGAACACGATCAAATTCCTGATTTGTTTGCTTTCTTTCCAGTCATAGCGCAAAGCCTACAACCAGGAGAACAAAGCCAATTTTTTTACCTAGTTCAAGAATATATTGATGGGCAAAATCTTGAGGAAGAATTAGCCCAAAAAGGGAGCTTCTCAGAAACAGAAGTTTTGGAAGTATTGCAAGAAATTCTGAAAGTACTCAAATTTGTCCATCACAAAGGCATTATCCACAGAGATATCAAACCATCTAACATCATGCGTCGTCGTGATGGTAGACTTTTCCTGCTAGATTTTGGTGCAGTTAAGCAAGTCACAACTGCCCCTTCAGGTGTAACTGGTGCTTCCACAGGAATTTTTTCTATGGGATTTGCACCGCCTGAGCAAATGGCCGGACGCCAAGTTTTTCCATCCACAGACCTGTATGCTTTAGCTGTTACATCTCTGACATTGCTGACAGGTCAAGAAGCAACTCAGCTATTTGATGCCTATAGTAATCAGTGGCAATGGCGAAAGCAAGTGAATATCAGCCCCCACTTAGCTGATGTTTTAGATAAAATGCTCCTCCCTGCTGCTAATCAACGTTTTGAGTCAGCCCAAGAAGTTCTAGATGCTTTAGCACTGAGGAATACATCACCAGCCATACCACCAACAATATTACCATCGCCACCTCAGACTCCCCCGTCATCACCACCCACGCCTAATTCTTCTCCCGTAGTCACTCCACGTCCACAAAGCCTCCCAGCATTTTCCACCTGGGAATTATTAGGTGGCGCCGCCTTTAGTGGGTTTGAAGGGGCATTAATTGCGATCGCTATCTTCAGTCTCATACCTCAGCCCATAATCACCCTAGGTGTCGCCGCCTTAATTTTAGGAGGTCTAATTTTTGCTCAAACAAGGCGCTGGATTGAAGGCAAAGATTTATTAATTATTCCCGCAATTACTTCCGCTATCATCTTGTTTGTACCGCTTTTGCGAGGCACACTCACTATTCAGCAAGTGGTGATTCTGGCATTCGCTGCTGCCTTAGTTGCCATCGCCTTCACAGCTTTATTTCGCCTGATTTATAAATTACTCTCTCTAATTTTGTAACCTTGATTTTCTACTCACTAGCTCTGGCTTTTTGTGTAGCTAAGATAGCAGTTTTCTGTATAGGATGACACCTGATTATCAATTAAACTACCCTTGGATACAGCTTCTTAAGTCAAAATTAGCTAACAGATTGAAAGCTGGAAACTATTATCGAATGGGTCTTTCATATAGGAATTACTAATTGGTATAAATTAATCTGCAACCATTTTTCTTTCTCTTAATTTTGCCTTGTAATTTTTTACTTTTAGCTTAATCATCAATTTGCATTATCGGCGCTAAACTATGTAATAGTAGCGCTGTATTTTGTTTGATTCATCACACCCATAACCATGTCCCAAAAGAACGACACTATACCTCTAGCCTTGTCTCTAATCATTACCATAGGATTGGGTTTTGGTGGCTTCTCGTTGTTCAAAGATCAGATATTCCCATCACAAAAGCAGCCTACTCAAGATATTCGCATCAGTTTTGGCGAAAAAGTTTTGACTCCAGGTGATGCCTCTCTAGCTAAAAAAGAGGGTATACAAGCCTTAGCTAATAAAAATTATAATCAGGCGATCGCCAATTTAGAAGCAGCCCTCAAAGCCAGGCCCAACGATCCAGAGGCACTGATATTTCTTAATAATGCCCGTATTGGCTCTACAAAAAGCTATACCATTGCTACATCAGTGCCATTTGGTAAAGAACCCAACAGCTCTTTAGAAATTTTACGTGGTGTCGCCCAAGCTCAAAACGAAATCAATGCTTCTGGAGGAATTAACGGAGTACCAGTCAAGATAGGAATAGCTAACGACGACAATGATCCCAATATAGTTGAACAAATTGCCTCCAACTTAGTCAAAAACTCAGAAGTTTTAGGTGTAATTGGGCATAATAGCAGCGATGCTACTCTAGCCGCAGGTAGGATCTATAATGCGGGAAAACTAGTCGCCATCACCCCTACTAGCACCTCTGTGAAAATCAGCAAACTTAGCCCTTACGTTTTCCGGACAGTTCCCAGTGATTTCACATCTGCTAGAACCTTAGCCCATTACATGGTAAATACCCTAAAGAAACAAAATGCCGCAGTTTTCTTTAGCTCTAAGAGTGATTATAGTCAATCTTTAAAATCTGAATTTACTTCATCTCTATTATTAGAGGGCGGACAAGTATCTCGGGAATTTGACTTGTCTCAAGCTGATTTTAGTGCCGTTGAAAGTTTAGCCCAAGCTCAACAAACAGGTGCTGAAGTATTGATGATCGCCGCTAATGCCGGCACTCTAGACAAAGCACTACAAGTAGTTCAAGTTAACCAAAAACAATTGCCTCTCCTCGGTGGAGATTCTGTATATACCCCTAAAACCCTAGAAATTGGCAGAGAACCAGCCGTAGGGATGGTATTAGCAGTTCCTTGGCATATAGATGGTAATTCCCAATCAAATTTTCCTCAAACATCACAGAAATTATGGTCCGCTCAAGTTAATTGGCGTACAGCCCTCGCCTACGACGCTACACGCGCCTTGAGCGCCGCACTAGCACGCAACCCCACACGAGCAGGAATCCAGCAAGTATTGGTATCCTCAGATTTTTCCACTACAGGAGCTTCTGGTACGATCCGCTTTTTACAATCAGGCGATCGCAACGCCCCAGTGCAACTTGTCAATATTGCTCCTGGTTCCCGTTCTCGCACTGGTTATGACTTTGTGCCACTACCTATATCCGCAGCTAAAATTAGAAATTAAATATAAAGTATAAATAAATTCTGGCTAAAGTTAACCTCTACTTAACCTACATAAATCACCAAAAATGGGACATTGCGGTTAAATATAAAAATTACAAAAAAACGACTATGTCGCCACAAAATAAAACTAATGAAATAGGGGTTTTGCTTCTAACCTTGGGAATTACATTAAGCTTAGTCGGTGGTGTATTTTGGTGGTTAGCTAATAAATCTGGTGTTATTAATAACTTTATTACAAATCAGCCAGGTCAGATTTTACAGTCCAATAATGAACCTTTTACCCAAGTAGCCAATGTTCCCACAGGGTTATTCAGTTATGGGGGTAGCACAACTTGGGCACCGATTCGCAGAGAAGTAGACTCAGAAATTCAAAAGCTGTTACCTAAATTTCAATTACGTTACACAGATCCCACTACAGCAGCCCCTGGTTCTGGTACCGGGATCAGAATGTTGTTAAATAACCAATTAGCTTTTGCCCAATCATCCCGCTCCATCAAAGATGAGGAATACCAGAAAGCGCAACAGCGAGGCTTTACACTCAAAGAAATTCCTGTAGCAATTGATGGCATAGCGATCGCCGTGAATCCTAATCTGAATATTCCCGGCTTAACAGTTACTCAAATTAAAGATATTTATACAGGCAAGCTCACTAACTGGCAACAGGTAGGTGGCCCAAACTTACCGATAAAAGCCTACTCTCGGCGCTTAGAAGATGGTGGTACCGTCGAGTTTTTTTATGAGAATGTCTTGGGAAAAGGAAAATTTGCTGACAATGTACAATTTATCCCTACAACTACTTTAGCTCTCAGAGAAGTAGCCAAAAATCCAGGGGGAATTTACTATGCTTCCGCCCCAGAGGTAGTTGATCAATGCACCATTAAATCCTTGCCATTGGGACGTACCCCTGACAAGCTAGTTCCACCCTATAAAGAGCCTTTTGTTCCCCGCCAAAATTGCCCACAACAGCTTAACCAACTCAATGCTATTGCATTTCAAACTGGTGATTACCCCATCACCAGGAGGTTATTTGTCATAGTCAAACAAAATGGACAAATTGATCAGCAAGCGGGAGAAAGCTACGCTAACTTGCTGCTGACAGAACAAGGACAGAAATTAATTACTCAAGCCGGATTTGTCAGAATTCGCTAATTAGAAACTTTCCACTTTTACTCTTTATTTCTTCCCTCTGCATTCTCTGTGGTTTTTATCGGTAATCTATCTTCTATAGCAATCAGAACTGATTGACAGACTACTTTTGAAGCAATAGGGAATAAGCAATAAATTCAAACCCCTAAACCCAAATACAATCTAAATTTCTTAATTTTAAATTTTGAATTTTGAATTGTTATTACACTTAATGTTATGTCTCAAAAAAACGAAATACCTATTCTTGTCTTAGCCTTGCTGATCACAGGTGGTTTGATAGCTGGTGGCTTTTGGTGGTTCTCCAGAAAGTCTAGTCTTGACTTAAATAAAATTTCTCCAGACATCACAAAACAGCCCCAAAGCTCATCGGTAGCATCTGGCGGTAAAAATTTCACTTCTGTACCCAATGTCCCTACAGGATTATTCAACTACGGGGGTAGTACATCTTGGGCACCAATTAGATTGGCAGTTGACTCAGCCATAGTAGCAGCACGACCGGAATTTCGGCTGCGCTATGTAGAACCCAACAATGTAGTTCCAGGTTCTGCCCCCGGCATACAGTCCTTAATTGACGGTCAATTGGCTTTTGCTCAATCCTCCCGACCAGTTCTAGATCAAGAGTTAAGCCGTGCCCAGCAGCGTGGAATCAGCCTCCAACAAATTCCCGTAGCAATTGACGGATTAGCTGTAGCAGTTAACCCCAACCTCAACATCCCAGGACTGACGGTAGACCAACTAAAGTCTATTTACATCGGCAAGTTTAATAATTGGAACCAGGTGGGTGGCCCCAATCTGCCGATCAAGGCTTATTCTCGTCGCACCACTGATGGCGGTACGGTAGAACTTTTTGTCCAAGACATTCTGGGTGGTCAACCTTTCGGATCACAGGTGGAGTTTGTCTCCACAACCACCCAAGCCTTGCAAAAATTAGCTGGTAGCCCTGGTGGCATCTATTACGCTTCTGCCCCAGAGGTGGTTCCTCAATGCTCAATCAAACCTTTGCCGTTGGGGCGGACGCAAGGGCAATACATTGCTCCTTACCAAGAGCCATTTGTCCTCCCGTCTGAATGTCCTGGTAAACGCAACAAATTGAACATTGAGGCTTTTCAATCAGGTAAATACCCGATTACTCGCAATCTGTTTGTGGTGGTCAAACAAACTGGTCAAACCGAGCAGCAAGCTGGTGTTGCATATGCCAACTTGCTTCTGACTGAGCAGGGGCAGGAACTTATCTCCCAGGCTGGGTTCGTCAAAATTCGCTGACACCTGCTGTTGTCGCTTTAGCTGGCTCTATTAATCGATTCTGCTGGCAAGCAAATTAGATTATCCCCTTGAGTGAGGATCAAACCACGTTGGCGCAATTTGCCCATTAAGCGGGTAACGGTAACACGAGTCGAACCGATCGCACTACCAATTTGGGCATGAGTGAGAGGGAATGGTAGACAATAGCCACGTATCACATCAGGATCGGTTTCGCTCATTGCCGGTTCTCCATACTCCTCAATCAACAATGTGAGGAATCCTAAGAGTCGGTCAATTGTGCGCCGTTGTCCCAAGGCACTAAGCCACAGCAGCTTGCGCTGATGTTGATACCTAAAGGCATCCATAACTTCCCGGCGGAAGTGAGGCCAGTTATCTAGGTCATGCCAGTACATCCATAACACTGCTGTTTGGTCAACGTGGGCATAGGACTGGAGAGTGAATGGAGACTGGGCAACAATTTCAAAAGGCTGTCCTGCGCCTACAAAACCCAAGAAAGCTTCTTCGGGGGTTCTGTTAATGCGGCGAGACGTGAGTTGACTAGCAGTAGCACTAACCTGAGCGGTTCCTACCATGCGGATCGCACCCCGTTGCACCAAATATAGCAATCCAGGTCGGGCTGGAATGCGCTCATCTTTGCTGAAGGTGCGGCAGCGATAGTGTTCTTGAGCCCAATCAAGAATTCGTTGCCAAGTTAGAAAAGGCCGTGATGCCTCGGAAAAAGAGGATGGAGATTGCATAGGTAACAAAGAGCGTTCGGCTGAAGACAAAGACGTCATAAAAGGGTGCAAGGAGTGTCTTTGTGTTGACGAGGTAGGCTAAACGCCCAACAGCGTCAGCCATCCAAAGAGTGGAAAGTAAATTTTACTCTCTACTCTTTTGTTATACTTCCTACTGTACAATGATGGTAGTAAAGTTTACTCACTGTTCATCGATTATTCATCAAATTTTATGCTACTCTCATTTTTCTTTATTTAAATTAAAGTTATATCTTTAGATAGATGACACAAAATCAATACATTCAGAATAGAGGAGAAAATACTGAGTAATACGTGCATCATATACTACAAGTTAGTAAATACACAGCAATTAGACAGTTAGTATACAGCCACCTGCTGAGTGCCATAAGTATTAATACTGCATACCAGACAACAGTACGCACAAGTGGTAAAAAAATTCCTCTACATCAGGGTAGAGATGAAAAAAAAATTTTGTATATATCAGGTGTAGCCTTGTGGCTAACAAAATCTCAGAATCAAAAACCGATGGAGATCGCCAATGCGATCGCTTCTCATTTATTGGCAACCTGCGGTGACGTTTTTAGCATTCAAATAGTTCCCCCTGGCTGGATTCATTTAGAATTGACACACCCTGCCATAGCAACTTGGTTACAAAATATTACCGTCGGGAGTATGGGGGAGAGAAATAACATTTCTAACCCACAATCCACAACCTGCAACTCGGAAAGTTTGTTTTTCGTGCAATATGCTCATGCACGCTGTTCTTCCCTGCTGCTATTAGCGCATAGGGAAGGATTGATTACATTCAGGGAACCACTGCCAAATACCATTCCATATTTTAAGAATCTCATCTTCCCTAACTCCATACCTTGGCTTGATGCTGAAAACAAGCTACGCCTCAATCACTCAGCAGAGGGACGTTTAATTACCGAGTTAGTGCAAATAGTAGACAATTTAGAAAGCCATGCTCATAACAGTGCCGTTAACTGGCAAAAAGCGGCGCTGAATTTGAGCCAAGCTTTTGACACTTTTTGGCGTCAGTGTCGGATCTGGGGTGAGGTAAAAATTAATTCACCACAGCTAGCACAAGCTAGACTGGGATTAATTATGGTCACTCAATCTATTTTAAGGTTTTTGTTGGAAGAAAAATTGGGGATTTTAGCGCCGTCAGAATTATAAATTTTGCCATTCTACTGAACAGTTCTGAGTAAGGAGTGCTGGGTGCTGAGTAAAATGCAGCACATTAATTTTAGTTATTTTTTATCTTCTCCTCTCTTTTTAAAATATTAATTTCAAATCTTTTTCCAGAGAAATGCAGGAATTTGTAGTGGAGGTTGGAGCTAGGCACTACCAAAAGATTCCCCGCTTTCTGGGGAGTTTCTTACTCACAAAACACCGACTGTATTCATTTCTTGATGGGTGTGTGATTCTTAGCATGTGTTGTTTTTCAGAGAAGAATAAAAACTTTTATCACGGCTATTGACTCAATCAACCACCTCAGCTATATTATCAGGTGTGTGAGGAGCGAACCAGCAAGAGCACCGAGACGAAACACGGCCAGTCGTCGGTGCTCTTTCTGATATGTAGAGAAAGATGGTGATAAGTACTACATATTAGGTCAGTAAAAACCTTTCAATTGCCTCAGCAGCGCCGTCTTCTTCTACACTAGGAGCTACCCACTGAGCGATCGCTTGCACTCTTGCTGGTGCGTTTCCCATAGCCACACCAAGAGATGCATACTCTAGCATTTCCAAATCATTGAAGTTATCGCCAATAGTCATCACATTGGCTCTATGTAATCCTAAGATTTCTTCAGCGAGATAACGCACAGCAGTTCCCTTATTTACAAAGGGATTAGTCGCTTCCAAGAAAGTAGCAACGGATGTAGTGAGATAAAGTTCGGCTGGGGTGTATTGGCTACGTAAATCGCCTAAAACATCTTGAATAACATCTGTATCGTCGCACAAAGCTAGGACTTTTGTGGGTTCTTGATCTAAAACCTGGCGCAGATCACCCACAGGAATTGCAGTAATGCTAGAACGTTCGGCATAGAGTTGGGTTTCTGGAGTTAAAGCCCGCACATAAAGTTGGTCATTGATATAGAAGTGGACAGATAGGAAAGAGCGCAACTGCGGCTGTTCAAAATAGTCTAGTAGTTGGTGGGCGAGTTCTCTAGGGACAGATAAATGGCGATGAATTTTTTGGTCAGATGGATCTTGAATCCAAGCACCCTGATAAGCTGATAAAGGTAAGGTAGAGTTGATCTCTTGGTGAAAGCGTAAGGCAGAGCGATACATCCGGCCAGTAGCGATCGCCACTTGGATTCCACGTGCTTGTACAGCAGCGATCGCTTGCTTTACACGTGTGCTGATAGTGTTAGAGTGTCCCGAAATAGTTCCATCTATGTCTAGAACCAATAGTTTGATGTCTTGTGCAGCCACAGTCTGATTGCTCATAGATGCTAAGTGAGTAACAGATGCTTCTTGCATAAATTCCCCAGGTTTAAACTCCCAGTAAGAGGTTAGCAGGCTCTTTGTAGCAATGGGGAGTATTTAGAAAAAAGTTTGTAGACTAGAACAAAATATCCCTAACTTCTGAAAAAATTCCGGGATCTTTTGCTTCATTGCTATAGCAATTTATTAAGTCTTGAAACCATAATAAAAAACCCGGACTATTGAATAATCCAGGTTGATATTGTAGATTTTTTCATTCAAGTAACTTCACAAGACCAGTAAAAATCCACTAGTTTCAAGCAGATACTAATGAGTTATCAAAAATTGCCTAAAGCTAAGAAACGTTAATTTGAAGGGTGGAAATATCCACCCCTCATACAAAGTCTATGAATTAGCCATTTTTAGCCACTTTTTCTTTTTGGAAATTACACCAAATCCAGTCATTACACCAATACCAAGTAGAGCAGAGGGTTCAGGTACTGATGTAGTTTTTTCGGTGTAGTTGTATGTGACTTTGAGGAAACCATCAGCAAAGGTACTAACAGTACTGTTGAGGTTACCTGAACCTACAATTCCTGATAAAGCTTCAGCCGAGAACAAGAAGTTCCGGTTACCAGTACCAATGAAAGATTGTAAGAATCCAGCATCAGTGAAGGTTTGTGTATCTGTCTCTGTAGCTGTCAACGTAGGAGTAGATAAAGTCTGATTTGCTCCTACTGAAAATTGACTAGATAATGTACTGGCATTGAGGTTAAAGAGAGTATTATTATTTGTCGCATCTTTTAAGCTGATATCACTGTTGAGCGATAACCTGAAGTTAGCAGCACTGGAACCAGTGTTGGTAACACTACCATTGCCCAATATGTTGCTGGTAAATTCTAGAATTACAGAATCAAGAGTACCAAGAGAGGAATTAAACTTTTGGACGCTGAGTGGTGCGTTCAGAATGTCAGTCTTTTGAGAAGCTAGAGAAGTATTAAAGGACAAAGAAGCTGCATTAGCTGCTCCTGCTGTGGCAACAATTCCTACTAAGGTGGTAGCGGCGGCTAGAGCGTTAAAAACTTTGGTAGTCATAGTAATGTTGTGTGTGAAAAGTGGAATGTGTGTGTGTGAAAGTGGAATTTTTTATTTTCTCATTCAGTTCTAACTTTGAGGTTGGGGTTGTGGGTTTGCTACATTTACCTAAATTTATGTGAACTTTGGATGATGTTGTGAATCCAAAAAATACGCTTTTGAGTGGTCTTATATAAAGTTGTTTTAAGCAAACTAGTTTTGGATGCTAGCAGAACAAGGTAAAAAGCAAGAATGCTGTTATTGCCAGCTTTTCCCCATTCGAGATGGGTAATTGATTTCAAACACGTAGTAATAGCCAGTTGTTAAAGCAGCAAGCTTGCTTGCTTGATTGCTGAGAGTCGTTACTGAATAGTTACTGAAATTGTTCTAGTGTCTTAGGTAACAACAAGTGTTCCCAATTTGGTTACTTCACTGTGTTCAGTACAGAAGCAATTGGTATGCTGGGACTGCATCACTGTTGTACCAAATCTCTAAAATTCGGCAAAATATCCTTTCTCCAGAAACCCAGATACAATCTGATGCATCTGATTATTCCAACCCATCCGAACTTACACTCGCTCCGTGACGAAAGCTTATGGCTAAAATAAGGCTATGTCTCAAACTTCCAATTCTACGACCACAATACGCCCTACGTTCATCCTTATAGATGGACACTCCCTGGCCTATCGTTCATACTTTGCTTTTGCTAAAGGTAGAGATGGCGGACTGCGAACAAAGACAGGAATTCCGACGAGTGTATGTTTTGGCTTTCTCAAGTCGCTGTTAGAGGTGATGACCACACAGCAGCCGCAAGCGATGGCTGTAGCTTTTGACTTGGGATTACCAACTTTCCGCCACGAAGCTGATGATACTTATAAAGCCGATCGTCCAGGAACACCAGAAGATTTTGTTCCTGACTTAAAAAATCTGCATGAATTACTAGAAGGCTTTAATCTGCCGATTTTCACTGCACCTGGTTATGAGGCAGATGATGTTTTAGGAACCTTAGCACAAAAAGCTACGGCGGCTGGATATAAGGTGAAAATACTAACAGGCGATCGCGATCTATTTCAACTCATCGACCTAGACAAGGAAATCACCGTTCTCAATTTCAGTCCCGATGCTTGGAAGCGTTCCACAAACAGCATCACTGAATTTGGCCCGGAACAAGTTCAAGCAAAACTGGGTGTTTTACCTTCACAAGTCGTAGATTTCAAAGCTTTGTGCGGTGATAAATCAGATAATATCCCCGGAGTTAGAGGAATTGGCGAAAAGACAGCAGTACAGCTATTGAAAGCCTACGGTTCCCTAGACAATATTTATACTGTGCTAGATAAAATTCCAGGTGCGACACAGCAAAAACTGGTAGAGGGTAAGGAAAATGCCCAAAAATCTCGCTATTTGGCAAGTATAGTTCTGGATGTGCCTCTAGAAGTAGATTTAGAAGCTTGCAAGTTAACAGGGTTTGACAAACACATCTTGTCACCAATTTTAGAAAAGTTAGAATTTAATCGTTTCTTAGGTAAAATTGACGAACTCCAGGAACAGTTCGGTGGCAAAGTTGAAGCAGCGCCAACAGTAGAAACGGCTTATACAGAAGTAGAATTTGAAGACGAAGGTCTTTCGTTTTTCAGTTTTGCTGAGACACAAGCTGCTCAACAGCAATCGGCATTACCAATTCAACCACGCATCATTAATACCGCAGCTAAACTCACTGAGTTAGTTAGCCTGTTGAAACAATTTACCAATCCAGAGACACCCGTTGCTTGGGATACTGAAACCACAGACTTAGAACCAAGAAACGCATCTTTAGTCGGGATTGGTTGCTGCTGGGGAACCCAACCAGATGAAGTAGCCTATATTCCCCTTAGTCACAAAACTGGGGAAAATCTAAATCAAGATGTGGCGTTAGAAATATTACGTCCGATTTTAGAAAGCGCTGATTATCCTAAATCATTACAGAATGCTAAATTTGACCGCCTAGTGCTACGCTGTCAAGGAATTAACTTGGCGGGATTGGTGTTTGATACTATGTTAGCCAGTTACATCCTCAATCCAGATCGTAGCCATAACTTGAGTGATTTGGCACAGCGCTATTTGGGGTTGACTGCAAAAAGCTATTTAGATTTAGTCCCCAAAGGTAAAACGATCGCTGATATAGAGATTCCGGTGGTAGCAGATTACTGTGGTATGGATGCCTATTCTACATTTGGGTTAGTACCAAAATTACGTGAGGAACTAGAGCAGTTTCCTACTTTACATAAATTGCTGTTGGAAGTGGAACAGCCGCTAGAAGAAGTTTTGGCGGAAATGGAATACCGAGGAATTCGGATTAATTCCGCTTATCTCCAAGAACTTTCCCAGCAGCTAGAAATTGATTTAGCTAGATTGGAAGAACAAGCCACTGAAATTGCTGGCGAACAATTTAACTTGGGTTCCCCCAAACAATTGAGCCGGATTTTATTTGAAAAATTAGGTTTAAGTACCAAATATTCTCGCAAAATTCAAACTGGTTACTCTACAGATGCAGCCACACTAGAAAAGCTGCAAGAAGTTGATGAAACTGGTTTTGTAGAAGCAATTACAGAGTACCGCACTCTATCTAAATTGAGATCTACTTATGTGGATGCATTGCCAGTCTTGGTGCGTCCAGATACTCAGAGGGTACATACTGATTTTAACCAAGCAGCAACATCAACTGGTAGGTTATCTTCTTCTAATCCCAATTTACAAAATATCCCCATTCGTACTGCTTTTAGTCGCCAAATTCGTAAGGCGTTTTTACCAGAAGCAAACTGGTTAATGGTGGCTGCTGATTATTCACAAATTGAGTTGCGAATTTTGGCTCATTTAAGTCAAGAGCCAGTTTTGGTGCAAGCATATCAACAAAACGAAGATATTCATACTGTCACAGCCAGGTTAATCTTTGAAAAAGTAGATATTACATCAGATGAGCGGCGGGTAGCAAAAACTATTAACTTTGGTGTGATTTATGGGATGGGTTCTCTGAAGTTTTCTCGTTCCACTGGGATAGATAAAAATGTTGCTAACGAGTTTATTAAGCGATTTAACGAACGCTATCCCCAAGTTTTTGCGTATTTAGAAGGTGTGAAAAAAGCAGCGATCGCTCAAGGTTATGTAGAAACTATTCTCGGTCGTCGGCGTTATTTTGAGTTTACTAGCAACAGTTTATTGAAATTGAAAGGTAGCAAGCATGAAGATATTGACCTGAGTAAATTAAAAAATTTAGGTGCTTACGATGCGGGTTTATTACGGTCTGCTGCTAATGCACCAATTCAAGGTTCTAGCGCCGATATTATTAAAATCGCAATGGTGAGAATACACCAGGTTTTGCAGCGATATCAAGCACGTCTGTTGTTACAAGTTCACGATGAGTTAGTGTTTGAGGTTCCTCCTCAGGAATGGGAAGAATTACAACCACAAATTCAGTCGGTGATGGAAAATGCTGTGCAATTGAGTGTGCCATTAGTAGTGGATGTACGCGCGGGTGAGAATTGGATGGAGACAAAGTAAGGAATTGGGAATGGGGAAGCAAGCGAGTATTACGAATTAGTATCACAACTTTTGGAAGAAGTGTTGTAAATTGTATTGGTATTCTTGTGTCTAAGATAGGGATATGCAAAAATATTAAATCGAAAATAAATGGATCGACGGTCTTTTCTGTTGGGCACGGGTAGTCTAGCGCTTTCACAACTGCTGATTGGGTGTGGTGGCAAAAGCCAGACACAGCTTGATGTGAGGCTATTAAAAGGTTCTATTCCAAGTCAGGTAGTTAATCAATTTCAGAGAAGCTTGCAGCAACAGGCGCAGTTAAAGTTTGCACCAGTAGAACAAATACAGGAATTATTTAAGCAGTTACAAAATTGGCAACAACCAAAAACTACCGATGAACAGCAGGGATGGACACGCTTTGTCCCCTTTAGTCAATCCCAAAATTCTCCTCTGGCTAACTTGGTGACATTGGGAGATTATTGGTTAAAGGCCGCAATTGAGCAGAAATTGATTCAACCTCTAGAAACAGCACAGGTTAAACAGTGGTCTGCTTTAGATGAAAGATGGCAGAAATTAGTAACACGCAACGACCAAGGTAATCTAGATACTCAAGGGAAACTTTGGGCGGCTCCTTACCGTTGGGGTAGTACGGTAATTATTTATAATCGTGAAAAGTTCGAGAAACTAGGTTGGAAACCGCAGGATTGGAGTGATTTGTGGCGTAGTGAAGTGCGATCGCATATTTCCCTACTTGATCACCCACGAGAAGTGATAGGCTTGACCCTGAAGAAACTGGGTAAATCCTACAATACAGAGAATCTTGACCAAGTTCCAGAGTTGGAACAAGAACTAAAGACATTAAACCAACAGGTGAAGTTCTACAGTTCTAATACCTACCTAGAACCCCTAATCATTGGGGATACTTGGTTAGCTGTTGGCTGGTCTAGCGATGTGATCTCGATTCTGGGGCGCTATCCCCAACTTGCAGCAATTATTCCTCAGTCAGGAACAGCAATGTGGGCAGACTTATGGGTACGCCCTGCTAATCTTAGCAATGACGCTCTATCATATCAATGGATTGATTTTTGTTGGCAACCAAACATTGCTAGACAAATTTCTCTATTGACCAGAAGTAATTCACCAGTTGCTACTAATATTGTTGCATCCGAAATTCAGGAACAATTGCGGAACATATTATTAAGTAATCCAGAAGTTTTTGAGAAAAGTGAATTTTTACTTCCCTTACCCTCGTCAACTATTAAACAATACGAGTCTTTGTTTGCCAAAATTAAGGCTTAATTTTGGGAGGCGTCAATAAACTTTACTGGCTAGGTTTGTTATTCGTTATTTATCATTTGTCGTTGGTAAGAATTTCAAGATATCTTTGCTTAAATTTCTTAGAGAGAACGACGCCATCCTAGCTTGTTTTGAGCATTCATCTGAATATTGCATAAAGCTGGACTGGTACTAAAGTTACAAGTGTAAGCAGCGAGAAGTTCTTGTTGATAGTTGAACACGCGCACGTTGTAGTTATCTTTGCGGACAGCACTACCTAAACGATTAACGAAATCATAGCGCTCTAGATAGTCTAATAAACTCCAAATTTGCTGATTTACTAACAGGTCTACTCGTGCCGATTCTTTGTTAGAAGCTGGAAATGCTAGCCAGTTATCTAACAATTTATTCTCTGTATTTTCTTTAGCTCGCCATAAACTGGGAATAGTCAATTGTTTTGGTTCAATAGTGTTAGCTGTAATTACGGAGTTTCTTGGCTTGTTCAATAAGTCAAGTTGCAGGGGTGCATCAGATGGTTGAGGTATGGAGGTTTTTTCTGCTAGTGAAGATGAAATTGGTAAAAAAGAAATTGTAATTAGGCTGATTGTGAATAGTAGTGATAGCGTTGTCTGGCGATGAAGCACTTTGTTGTTAGGCATAACTGAAGTCAGGTAATTCGTAATTTATCCGACAAATAACAAAAAAAAATAGCCAATGAACTTGATTTGCACTGACTTACTGAAGTAGACATAATTAAATGTGACTATGTTTCAATAATATCTAAACTTTGGTAGCAATAATACGAATTCTGCGGTAATCTGCTGTCCAAGTTCCCTCTTGATACAGCCTTGGTTTGAGATGATCTTCGACGTTACGAATGATCTGTGTTTGCTGTTCTACAGACAATCCTACTAAGAAAGCGCTGGCAAACATGCGAATCCAGTTGGCTAAACCTGCTTCGCCATCGGCTAGAGGTGTGGGACGCGCTAATAACACAGCATAAATAACGTCAAAGCCTTGGTGTTCTAACAGGGTAGTGTATTCAGCAATGCGGGGAAAATACCAAGGATTTCGTGTTTGAGCGTTGGGAATAGCGATCGCCTCCACAGCACTCGATAAAGCTTGAGCTATCATCTGCACATTCCCTCTACCACCAAATTCTGCTACAAAACGTCCCCCTGGTTTTAGTGCTTGGTGTATGGAGGCGATCGCTTTTTCTGCGGATTTTACCCAATGTAGTACAGCATTAGAAAACACCGCATCTAAGGGCTGTTTTACTTGAAAGTATGTCACATCAGCAACATCGAAGTTGAGATGAGGATAGTTTTGTCTAGCTTTTTCAATCATCGCAGGCGCACTATCAATCCCGCTCACCTCAGCTCCTGTCTGGGCAATTTTTTCTGTGAGTTGTCCCGTACCACAACCGAGATCTAAAATTAATTCTCCTGGTTGGGGGTTGAGTAATTGCAGCAAGTCTTCACCATATTGCCACACAAAGGCGTGTTTATCTTGATAGAGGGTAGCATTCCAATTATTGGGCTGGCAAATATTAGTCATAATAATCGCTTAGAAAAGCTAGTTGGCGATAGGAAAGGGCAGTACAGTATTCTTATTAACGATCAATGGCGAACCTGCTTTGTTTGGACCGATGAGAACAATGCTTCGGAAATTGAAATAGTATATTACCACTGACGCATTTTCATAATTATGAACGAATTGCAGACACTCCCATCGGCCCACGTGTCACGCCTAGCTGATTTTGCAGCTTTAACTCGCGCCACAGTTGGGAACCTGTAATTTCACTTTGCAGGAGTTGTTGATAGCACTGTATCGTTTTACTCACTTGTTCTGGTGTCTCGTTGACAAACTCGATGCGGAAGTGGCGTAAACCCAAATTTATCAGGCGCTGTACGTATTCGGCTCCAGTTTGAGGTGTGCTATTAAATACAGTGTTGCGACAGCCGACATCAGCTTTGAGGACGTGTTCACTACCAACACGGTCTTTTAATTTGACTTCGTGCTGTTCACAGGGTCGCCCGCAATTGGTGTAATCTGTCCCTGTTGAAAGAAAGGCGCAAAAGACGCAATGCTCCATGTGGAACATGGGCATATGTTGATGGATGGTGACTTCAAACCACTGGGGTGGACAAGTTGTAAGTAAGTCTTCGAGTTGGTTGACATTTAAGTCATAAGATGCAGTCAGTCTTTCCAAGCCGAAACGCTGGTGAAAGTAGTCGGCTGTGAGGGGATTGGCAACATTCAGTGAGAAATCTCCGATACAGCGATCGCTTTTAAAAAATTCTAGTTGATCATAGTTTCGCACCAAATAGCCATCTGCCTCACAGGCGCGCACTTGCTGTAAAATCCACTTTTCCCCTGGTTTGGTAATTCGGGGTGGTGCAACATAGATGGTTGAGGCTGGGGAGTTTTGCTGTTGGCGCACCATTTGCACGGCGGCTTGGTAGGTACGGGGGTCTTCTAATTCACAATAAAGCGTCTCCACACCAGTTTGCAGTGCGGTTTGGAGTTGTTTGAGGTTGCGGACTAGAACGATGAGTGAGGGGGACGTGGGGAATGGGGGGGACGAGGAAGGGAGGAGGTTTTGTAATGAGGCTGTCGAATTCAGTTGCCAGCGTTTGGGTTGAGAGCGTAATTCTGTTAGCTGTGCCACAATTTCCCGCCGCATCCGATTTAATTCACTCACGGGTAACATGATTGTACCGTTGAGGTGATTGGTGAATTTGCCTAAATGAAAGGGGGTGTTACCAAGACGCCCTAACTGTTCTTGCAACCGTTCTGGGGTGAGGGGTTTAGTGTGCGCCTCTACTAGAGGAATCAGAGACTCAACTTGGACAATATTACCAACTTGATCACGAGCGATCGCTATTAGTGGCTGACCAATTTCGCCATAAACCTCTAGGTGCATGGGGCGATGAAATTGGGGATACTCACCTGCAAAACTTTGACGCAGTTGCTTATCTAATTCTGGATCACTAGTTTTCCACACGCGATCGCCTATATGCAATCGCCCCAGATTCAAGTCATTTCGACCAAATGTTAGTAATGCTTCCCTACCCTTTAGTACCACCGCATAAACTCTACCACCTTCTTCCTTCACCTCTGGATGACCGCAATCAAACACCACACCATCCCCTGGTTTAACTGGTGCTTCCAGGGTGATTGTCACCTGTTCATTGCGGATGCGGGTGACTTCTCCCAAATAAACCCCGCGCTTTTTACCGAAACGGGCGTGAACTAATTCTTGATTATTAATCCCACGAAACCAGCCTGTGGAGATACCGCGAGAGAATGCCATCTCTAGGTTGTAGCGTTCTTGAGATGGGGAGATGGGGGGAGAAATTTTCTTGTCTTTTGCTAACTCTGTCATCACCCGATCTAGGGCTTGGCGATAAACACGAGTAACATTAGCCACATATTCTGGTGATTTCAACCGACCTTCAATTTTCAGGCAAGTTACTCCAGACTTCACCAAATCTGGCAGCACCTCCAGCCCTGCTAAGTCCTGGGGGCTGAGTAAATATTTGCGATCAATTAAATCTACAACTTCCCCATCTGCGATTAACTCGTAGGGCATCCGGCAAGCTTGGGCACATTCGCCCCGGTTAGCAGAACGCCCGCCCAAAGCTTCACTCGTCAAACACTGACCGGAATACGCTACACACAAAGCACCGTGAACAAATACTTCTAAAGGTAGTGAAGTATTTTGTTGAATTTTATTGATTTCTTTGAGGGAACATTCACGGGCTAACACCACCAATTGACAACCAAGAGACTGAGCAAATTCCACCCCAACCGCGCTGGTGATTGTCATTTGAGTGGAAGCATGGATAGGAAAATCAGGGGACATGTGCCTGATGAGACGACATATACCCACATCTTGAACAATTACCGCATCCACTCCAGCCGCCACAATCGAGCGTAAATATTGCTCTGCCTGTCTGAGTTCTTGAGGAAAGATTAATGTATTAACAGTGACATAACCCTTAACTCCCCGGCAATGGAGAAATGCCATCAACTCCGGTAAATCCGCCTCAGTGAAATTTTCTGCCCGCATTCGAGCGTTAAATTTATCCAACCCGAAATAAATTGCGTCTGCGCCATTTTCCACCGCAGCTTTCGCACAGTCCCAGTGGCCTGCGGGGGCGAGGAGTTCAGGAAGTTGAAAGGTGGATCGAGGACTAGAAGAGATATCGCTTTTCATCAGGCTTGGAAGTTAAGTAGCACCATAGTGATTTTATCTGAGTTGATGGGGGATAGTGGGGGATTGAAAATTACGCACCACTTCCTCAACTTGAGAAAACTCCTTGAGGCTAGCCTCTGCTTTTGTGATCTCAAAATGAGTGAACAAACTTACTGAATTTAAAAGCTGGCAAATTTCTGCCAGAGTTGCATCTCCCATGTGCCTTATCTTCCCAAATTCCCCTGCTGTTCACACTTAAACCCTTGACGCTCCCAAGCTGGCATATCCACCTGGGTGAGTCTCGTGACTTTTGAGCATTGCGGCTGCACAATTGGACTGACAACTGCCCACAACAAACTGCGTGTTACATCTAGTCCAGTTTTCAGCCAAGACTCACGATTCCCAGGAATACCTCGCTCTTGAATAATGTCTGGTTCCATCCAAATGCCATTAGCTCCTAAGAGAATCTGTCCTATCCATTTGGCTCGTGGCAGGTGAGTTGGAGACGTAATTAACATGACTTTATTCACTCCCCAGCGCCGCAAAATAGTAATACCATAATAAAAATTTTCCCAAGTAGAATTAGCACACTTTTCTAGCCAAACGTTTGATAAGTCTGCGGATTCCCGTTGAAAAATTAGCCACACACAAGGGTCTGGAGAACCCTGAGAAATCAGAATTGGGATTTGGGGATATTTTTTGGCAGCTTGGGCAACATAGATTTCCCGACAAATACTGCCACCAAGTACAAATAAGGCATCTACTGGGCCAGCAGCAGCAGAAACCAGCGTTATAGTGGTGAAAATCAGCCAAATGCCCAGGAAAGCACACAAACTACAAGCTAGTTTCTGTAGCAATTGCCACGGTTTTCTGAATTTTCCCCTAGGGGGAATTGATGATTTCATAGCATTATGAGGTTTCGTGACATAGGTAAGTAAAGCGTAGTTGATGAATGTTTAAAATACCTGCAATCACAACAGCAAAGTGCTATCTTAATAAAAAGCATTGGGGGTGTAAAGTTGACATAGATCAAAGTTTCATATATTCCAGGTGAACGTTCCGGAAAAACCCAGTGAACTGAGAAATCATTGTTAAGAAGTGAAGCTATATTTTTAGCATCATTACTAAAAAAATGATGAAGTGAGTATGGCGAAATCTTGAGTATAAAACTTAAAAATTTCTGGAAAGCTTGATTGCTAAACTGTCAAAAACACAATTATTCCAGCTAATATACATGAACCAATCTGCGAAACGTTACTCGCCGCTCCAAGTAGCCTTGATTGGTGGAGCGATCGCTACGACCGCCACTGCATCTGTGTTTGGCCCCGCTTGGACTCGCTGCGTTCGTGCTGCCCTCGCCCTACAAGATAGCCCGAAAGCAATTGTTGACCAAGTCTGGCAAGTGGTGAATCGTGAATATGTTGATGGCAAATTTAATCAACAAGATTGGCAAGCAACTAGGCAGAGCCTGTTAAGTAAAGATTATGCTTCTCGTGAAGAAGCTTACGCGGCAATTCGTGAAGCTTTGCAAAAGTTGGGAGATCCTTACACTCGCTTTATGGATCCCAAACAGTATGAAGCCTTGACTAGCCAAACCTCTGGGGAAGTCTCTGGAATTGGTATTCGCATGGAATTGAGCGAAAAAACCAAGCGCCTCACTGTTATAGAAGCCATAGAGAATTCTCCGGCACTGAGAGCTGGTCTGAAAGCAGGCGATGAAATTTTGGCAATTGACGGTAAACCCACTAAAGACATGAAAGTGGATGATGCCTCAAAGTTGATTCGTGGTAAAGCCGGCACTCCTATAACTCTGAAATTGGGTAGGTTGGGGAGAAATGCTTTTGATGTCAAACTAGTTAGAGCCACTATTGAAGTACCTACAGTACGTTATACCCTCAAACAAGAAGGTAATCGACGTGTTGGCTACATCCGGTTACGAGAGTTTAGTTCTCACGCCGCCGATCAAATGCGGCGCGCTATCCGTGATTTGAACAGCAAACAAGTTAATGCCTATGTTTTAGATTTGCGGGGAAATCCTGGTGGTTTGTTGCAGGCGAGCATTGAGATTTCTCGGATGTGGCTGGATAATGGCGGTATTGTCCGTACAGTAGACCGTAAAGGAGGCACTGAAGATACTAAAGCCAATCGCACTGCCTTGACGAATCTTCCCTTGGCAGTACTGGTGGATGGTAATTCAGCTAGTGCTAGCGAAATCCTAACAGGGGCACTCAAGGATAACAAGCGGGCGGTAGTTATTGGTAGTCAAACTTTTGGTAAAGCTCTGGTGCAGTCAGTTCATGAACTCTCTGATGGCTCTGGTTTGGCAGTCACCATTGCCCACTACTACACCCCCCAAGGAACCGATATTAACCGTAAGGGAATTACACCAGATATCAAGCTAGACTTAACAGAAGCACAAGAGCGGCAGCTGGCGACTAATCCGGATTTAGTGGGAACTCAAAACGATCCCCAATATGCACGGGCGATCGCAGTCCTCTCTGGTAACAACTTCGCCCAACCTCCAATCAGTCAACCGTCTGGTTCTATGAGTGCCGGCGCTAGGGATTTGAAACTTTAGAATTACTGCGGCTGATTTGCAATCAGCCCCGGATCAACTAATAAGCTAAGGACGAGAGCCACACTCTTGAAGTTTAGGTTTTGGGATTGGGAATACTAATTAGTAAGCCCAGACCTAAAACCTTAAATTTATGAATCATCAGTTATTTGGTGCAACCACCAACAGCTTTTTACCTATGGTATCGGTGGTTGTGCCTATCTATAATGGTGCGGCAGATTTACCAGATTTAATCTCTTGTTTGTTGTCTCAAACCTACCCTCATGACCGGGTAGAGTATTTATTAGTGGACAATAACAGTAGCGATCGCACCCTCACGATTCTGGAACAAGCTGCTAAACTGCACCCAATTAAGATTTATCCTTTAAGCGAAAATAAAATCCAAAGCTCCTACGCAGCCCGCAACACTGGTATTCGCACTGCTGTAGGTGAATTTTTAGCTTTTACTGATGCTGATTGCCGTCCCCAACCTCAATGGCTAAAATCCTTAATCCAGCCTTTCATCAACCATGAGGTGGTAATTACCGTAGGTGAGATTACTGGGTTACCAGGCAAAAATCTGTTAGAAAGACATGCCGAAAAGCAAGAAACTCTGTCCCAAAAGCATACTCTTGCCCATCCCTTCTGTTCCTATGGTCAAACTGCTAATTTGGCGATTCGTCGGATTGTTTTAGAAAAAGTGGGTTTATTTCGTCCCTATCTCACTACTGGTGGTGACGCAGACATTTGCTGGCGAATTCTGGATGCCAACATCGGTCGACTGGAATTTGTCTCAGATGCCATTGTCCAGCATCGGCATCGTGCCACATTCAAGGAACTGGCAAGTCAATGGCGGCGGTATGGGCGCTCAAATCGCTACTTGCACGAACTGCACGGTGTCGATTTAATGCCAAAGCTGACACCCCAAGAATACTACTATCGCTGGCTACGTTGGCTAGTGAAGGAATTGCCCAAAAGCAGTCTCAAGGCGATCGCCGGTCAAGCCACCCTCGTAGACTTGTTAAGTACTCCCATCGGCTTGTTTACTGCCAGAGCACGTTACTCTGGACAAAGTGATGCCAAGTTGCCAGAAACAGCGAAAACAATTGACTGGCTCTAAGGAAAGTAGTGAGTAGAGAATGGGAAAAACAACTTTTGATCCTTGACCAGAGGCGGAAGTCTCCACTCTTGGCAAATAACAAATAACCAATACTTATTGGACTTTGGACAAAAAGAAGTTGGTTCGCGAGTCATACTCGCGAACCAACAAACTAGTCATCAGAAATTACCCCAGTTATTTTACAAACTGAGTCAGACTGAGTTAAACCCCTAAAGCCTAAGAAAATTTACGCGGCTTTGACTTTAGCGAGTGTTGATTTTA
>JAESGB010000084.1_pt1 | contig 70733 bp, 59 predicted proteins | sample 9266211 | NCBI WGS metagenome assembly JAESGB01 (sample SAMN14514844, study PRJNA621659) | algae metagenome | isolation source: Goleter apudmare HA4340-LM2 and co-occurring heterotrophs from cave wall... | place: USA: Maniniholo cave, Kauai, Hawaii | collected 2009-07-28 | reverse complement strand
ACTTTAATTATTTCGTTTTTTACGTTGAGTTACCCACGCTCTGGACGTATTTTGATGACGTATCAATTAAATTATCCTAAATCTAGCTAATCCAAGTGTTTTTTCCTCACTTGTGAGAAATGCGGGATCAGCATTGCTAGTTTTGTAGGCATCAATGCCCCATTTGGTATCACCATAAACAATGATATTGTTGGCGACCTCTGACTCTACACCAAGGGTGACTACAGGTGCGTTTTGATTACCCAAGGGAGTGTTGTTACCTTCGTCTGTCACAAAAGAGTAACCACCACCAAAGTAGACATTAGTACCTTTGACAATGGGTGCATCATAAGTCACGATTGGCATAATTGCAGTGGCATCCCCACCAAACAACACAGCACCCCGCACTGAAACAGGCGCGTTGGGAATGACGAATCTACCTTGAACGTTACCACCAAATTGAGCATCATCATTACCTTGTCCACCACTGGTTACACCAGCAGCCACACCAGCACCAATATAGTTAGCGTTAGTACCTGCTGTTTGAGCAGCTGCAACTCCTGCGGAGAGGATGATAGAAGTAATAGTTAATGCAGCAGTAGTAAAAGCTTTAAGTTTCATAGTTTTCTCCATACCAGAGTTGAATACAGTTAATCTTCTCTAGTACTAGAATCCTCTTTTTGACAGAATTCCACCTCCTACACTCAGGTCATCCAGATGGTGGAATTGTTTTTCACCCGATGAGGTGAACTGTAACAATGTCCTAGCTCAGTTACAGCACTGAAATTTTTGATCAACTTCTGGTAAAAATCAGGGAATTAAGTCAAGAAAAAGGGTGAAAGGGATGAAATTTTGCTTTTTACTCCAGCCATTTCCCCTTTTGCCACCTCTGACAACAGTTTCCTTTAGCAGAGGTCTAATTACTTTATGGGTGTATAAACTTACCACGAATCACCTATTTACGTCCTATATCTAAAGATAGAGAATAATGGTTAACTCAAATTTAGGAAACCTCATAGAAATTCCTTCTCAAGAGGTATCCAGCCAAAAGTAGCCGCCTATTTATCTTTAGTGCAACCGAGGTCAGATGACGCAAACTTGCAATCGAGTCCAAGAGTGGGAACAACGTCGTGATCAAGCCAGACGCTATTATCAGCAGGGTAAATTTCAAGAATATCTCAATTTTGCCAGCCAGAATTTACAGTTAGCTAGAGCAATTCCAGATCGAGCCAGAGAAGGTTATACATTAAACGACATCGGTTTAGCCCACCTTGGTTGCTCACAACTTCAAAAAGCATTAGAGTGTTTCCATCAGGCACTGTCGGTTGCTCAAGAACTTGGTAAAGAGCAAGCACAAGCAACAGCATTCAGTAACTTGGGTTCTACATACAACCGTTTGGGACAGTCTGCGCGCGCGTTGGAGTATTTTGACAAAGCACTGCAAATTTTCAGGAAGTTGCAAGACACTCAAGGTGAAGTTTCTACCCTCAATGATGTGGCGCTGATTTACACCAATTTGGGAGAACCGCAACGCGCACTGTTGCTACAACACCAAATTTTAGCGATGCGTCGATTACTAGGCGACTTTTCTGGTGAAGCCACAACCCTGAATGGTATTGGCTTTGCTCATAGTAAATTAGGTGCGTTTGAACAAGCGCTAGAGTATTTGCAAGCAGCATTGCCAATTCAAAGAGCTGTCAAGAATTTGCTTGGTGAAGCTACCACGTTGAATAATATTGCGTCTGTGTACAGTGATTTAGGCAAACCAAAGCAAGCATTATTACTCTACCATCAAGTTCTTTTAACACGCCGGGCAATTAGCGATCGCTCTGGTGAAGCCACAACCCTAAACAATATTGGTTTTACCTACAATCACCTCGCCAATTACCGCCTGGCGCTGAAGTACTATAAACAAGCTGTGGGGATTTATCAAGAACTGAACGATTCTCCAGGAGAAATTTCTACTTTGCTGAACATGGGTAGCGTTTACGCCACAACGAAACGTAAAAGCATGGCGCTATCATGCTACCAACAAGCCCAAAATTTAGCCGAGGAAATTGATTCCCAGCCACTCCTGAAAAAGGTAAAACAATTTATTGATCGAGCGTAAAACCCCATGCCTTTATGGGTGGGGATGTAAGCGAGCCAGGGACTCTGGTACAATACGACTATCTACTTGAGACATGACATTTCTTAGATACAACACCAGTGGTTGGATAAGAAAAAGTGGTTTGTCTATGACGGTAGAGATAATTGAATCTGTATTCACTCTCGTGAAATGGATTCAACTTCTTCTCCCTACAAACAGTTCGGCTGTGCCGGGGAGACAGGGTACAGTCAATTACCCATATGTTTCGACCAATTTTTCGGTTAGTTACAAGCCACATCCCCTTGTGGGTGAGGCGGTTGACCAACTCTCTGTAGTTGAAATACTGAGAATCTGATTCAGGGATTTGATGAGTGCGATGTCTACGACGGGCGACGCCTACATATCCCTGATCTCACAAAATTAAGCACTGAGAAGCTTGATAAAACCATTGCCATCAGATATTCATCACCTGATGCTGTACAACTTTGTCGCTAGGCATCATCTGGAGTCTATAGCGGTTTTCAATTACATAGAGTAGGGACACAGATGCGCCTCATTATGTATGCATCCAAACGAGAACCGCTATATTAGCTCCAGACAAAATACGTGTAAGGTAGAACACACCAGATAGCCATGTTTTCGATATACTATCTTGTATGTGTATAAAAGCATTGTTAAACTTATATGCAATTTGCCGCCAATTACAAGCAAGTTGTGCTTACGCTGGTAGGTAACTTAAAACAGTTGCAAAGTTTCTCTGTCAAACTCTGCCTTGCAAATCTGATTCCGCAAATTGATAATGCAATTAAGCGAATTGAAACAGATGCGTTCTCAATTGCAGTTGTGGGAGAATTTAAACGAGGTAAAAGTACATTCATCAATGCCATATTAGGTGAAAAAATTCTTCCCGCAGATGTCTTACCGACAACTGCGACTCTCAACCGAGTTACCTATGGCTCAGAGCCATTTGTCAAAATCATCTTTGAAGATGATGAAGAACGTGAAATAGAAATTAATAGATTAGTCAGCTTTGTTACTAAACTGACGCCAGAATGCGAAGCTGTGGCTACAACTGTCAAGGAAGCAGTGATTTATTATCCAGTGAAGTATTGTCGAGATCATGTAGAAATTATCGATACACCTGGATTAAGTGATGACGAGAAGATGTCAGCAGTCACACTTGCTGTTCTTGAACAGGTGGAAGCTGTGATTATGGTCACATCTGCTTTAGCACCTTTTGCAGAATCTGAAGGTAATTTTATCTGTGAGAAACTATTAACAAATAGTCTTGGGCGCATTATCTTTGTTGTGAATGGTATTGATCATTTCCAGCGATCGCAAGATGTGGAGAAGGTAGTAAAAGCAGTTGAAAGGCGCATCAAAGACTGTATTGAAGATTGGGCGGAACAGCAGTTTGAGCAGAATTCTGATCAATATCAATTCTATCTCAGAAAGATTGGTAATTTTAAGGCTTTCGGTATTTCTGCTTATCAAGCATTGTCAGCCAAGCTCAATAATGATAACACTCTGCTTACACAGAGTCGGTTTCTAGGATTTGAATCTGCGTTGCAGAAGATTGTGGCACAAGAGCGGGGAATAATTTTTTTACAAGTAGCGACAAATCGAGTCATGGCGATCGCTACAGAAATCATCAAAATAATTAACACTAAACATCATAACTTAGAAAGCCAACAAGCAGAATTTAGCAGTAAATATCATCAAATTCATAATTTAATTACTAAATTCCAACAAATAAAACTACAAAAAAAATCACAAATTGAGATAATCAGCAGTAATATAAAATCCCAAACATCGTTGTTAATCAATCAATTAGAACATAAGTTAAAACAAACGGCTGGAGAAATCATTGAAGCAACAGATATAAATTCTTCTCAGAATATAAACACTCTCCTCCAGCAATTGGCTACTCAAGTTGATAATGCACTACAACAGACTAGCCAAAATCTTGCCCAGTCAATTCATACTGTAGTTTGTCAAGAACTATCGACAGCAGCACAGCAAGCAAGTACTCTAGTAGAACTAACATCTGAAATTATCTATACTGTTGCAACTCATTTAAATCAATTTGATCACAATATAGTAGGTATAAGTAACTCAGAAATAATAAATAACTCCCTCAATCAAGCTTTACACGAGTTTAATCAAGAACAACCTGGCAATTTATCAGGTCTATTTCCTAGTAATTCACAAGTATTCCTTTTAAAAGTTGAAGCCAATAGTTTATACACTGTTGCAGGTGGGGTCGCTGGTGCTTTATTTGGTCCTTGGGGAATACCTATAGGTGTAGCAGTGGGAGCGGGAATTGGTAATTCCCAAAAAATGAAAAATTTTAAAACTAATTATAAATCTCATGTGATTGTAGAGGTTGAAAAACAATTGCGATCGCACAACCCTAATCAAATAGTTAATGACTACGTTAACTCAGTTTGTCAAACTCTAGAAAAACTCAAAAACCAAATAGACCAAGAAATTACTTCCTGGATTGAAAACACCCAAAATACACTCGCTAAATTGCAAGGAAAACAACAAGCTTTTGTAGAAAGTGAACAGAAAACAATCAATGTAATGCAAGCTGAGACACAGAATATTCTCAACCATGCTTGGGCTGTAAATGAGCAGCTATACCAAACCATACAAGCAGAACAAGCAAAGAATGTAGAAACAAAAGTCTGTCCAAATTGCAGCCATGCAAATGCAGTAAATTGCAGATTTTGCATTAAATGCGGTGCGCGATTCTCTTGAAATATCAAATTTTGTAAATATGAGGTTTGTAATCAGCACTTTTGTGATCAACAACCAAATTTCTACATTAAAAACTGCAATAAGTCTCAAAAAACTGAGCAATTGGCTGTTGTCACGAGGAAAAGCAGCTAATTTGTCAAAAAAACCTGACAATAATTTCCAACCTTGTCCGAAATTGTTAAATTACAAGATGTATCAGTACTTGAGTTACTTCCAAAAGTAACTAACACATAGAATTTACAAAAAAACACAACAAGTCCATTTGTACAAGTTAAAAATTGGTTAAGTAAAATTTAATGATTCTTGATCATCAACAAACTTGTTCAAAAGGTATATGTAAAACTACAAAGCCTGGTGTTTGACTCAAAGTTTTGTAAACAACTACCTACATAAGGAGTGAAAATGGAAGCTGAAAATAACCAAAATACACCGCTTGTCTCACTCACAGATTACAACAAATTAGCCAATAACTTAGTAATTGATTTGAAAAGACTGCGCTACTTTTCTGAAAAGTTAAATATCCAACAATCACTGACATCAATTGATGAAGTGTTGCAAAAGATGGAGAATAAAACTTTTTGGGTTGCAGTTGTGGGAGAGTTTAAGCGTGGTAAGAGTACATTTATTAATGCTTTGTTAGGGCAAGAAATTTTACCCTCGGATATTGAACCCTGCTCTGCTACCTTGAATCGTGTTACCTATAGTTTGAATTCCTATGTAGAAGTGGAATTCAAAGATGGTCGCAAAGAGAAAGTAGAAATTGAAAAACTCAGCGAATATGTCACGAAATTGACACCAGAAGCTGAAGCAACGGCGGCGAATGTGAAAGAGGCTGTTGTTTATTACCCGGCTAATTATTGCAAAAACAATGTCGATATTATTGACACTCCAGGATTAAATGATGATCCTAGTATGACTGGTGTGACACTTTCTGTTCTACCAAAAGTTGATGCCGCTATTTTGGTAATTATGGCGCAATCACCTGTTTCGGAAGTGGAACGGGATTTTTTGGAGAACAAATTATTAACTAATGACCTAGGTAGAGTCATTTTTGTAGTTACGGGAATTGACCGTTGTAATCGACCTGGTGATGTTGACAAAGTTGTTGCTGGGGTGCAAAGGCGCATAGAAGAGTATGTGTTAGAGCGAGCAGCACAACAATGGGGTGAAGATTCGGCTGAATATGAAGTTTACCGGAAAAAGATTGGAAGACCCAAAGTTTTTGGTCTTTCGGCTTATCAAGCTTTAGAAGCTAAGAATAACCATGATGATGAATTACTGGCTAAAAGCCGTTTCGTGGAATTTGAACAAGCTTTAGAGAAATTTTTGGTGAGAGAACGGGGTGCGATTGAATTGCAGGTACCTCTAAATCGGGCGATCGCATCATCAGGGGAAATCTTATCAACAATCAACATTCAAGAGAATGCCCTCAACATGAAGCTAGAGGATTTTGAGAAAACCTACGAAACGTCGATTCAAGAGATTTCTGAGCTGCGACAGCGAAAAAAAGAGGAAATGCAGCTCATTGATCGCGCGGCGGAAAATGTCAGATACAAAGTCAGACCTCTACTCAACAAATTAGAAGAAGAGTTGAAACAAGCAGCAATACAAGTCATTGATTCAACCACTATTACCCCTAAGGAGTTGAGTAACAAGAAAGGTTTGACTAAAAAACTAGGTGATAAAGTTTCTAGTAGCTTACAAAATACTGGACAAAAGTTAGCAGATAAAGTTCAGTCAGAAATTCAACAGGGTTTAGCACAAGAAATAGACAGATTAAAAGATTTTGCTAGCTCTGTGATTACAGTCTTAAGTCGCATCGAAATGCAGTTTGTGGATATTGAAGCTGATGCTAGCCGCAAAAGAAGCTCAGGCGGAGAAGCGATCGCTGCGGCTTTGGCTGTGTTTACCGGATTTGGTGGTATTTGGTCAGGGTTTAAGACAGCCGGTGTGGGCGGTGCATTAGTTGGTGCAGCTGGTAGCGTTGGGACGTTATTTGGTGCTGGTTTATTAATTGGTTTAATTGGACTTCCTCTTACTTGGCCAGTTGTAATTGCTGCTAGTGTTGTGTCTGTGTTCACAGGTGGGTGGCTTACTAAACTAGTGTTTGGTGGTGAACAAGTCAAAGCCTTTCAGGAAAATTACAAAGACGCAGTACTGAAAGAAATTGAAAAACATCTGAGATCAAATCCCATCAACCAAAAAGTTGAGGATCACATTTCTGCAAGTTTCAATCATTTGAAACAAACACTCTCTCAAGAGGTCGAGGCGTTGCTAGATAATACCCAAAATACTCTGACTGAATTGAACCGCAAACGACAACGCAATGAGGCTCTCACTGAAGCCGAACGCAAGGAATTGGATGAGATACGTGCGGAAACAGAGAAAATTTTGGGTAGTGCTGAAAGACGCTCGAAAGAACTTGTGGAAATCATGAGCGTTTAAGAATTATCAGTTTAGAGGGCAAACGGTTGTTTGCCCCTACAGTTCATTCGACAAATTTTATAGTCCAGGTATGAACTATGCAAAATCCATCATTGACTAATCCTACAGCAACAGTTGACCTGAATTTTGGTCATTATTTAGAAGTACGCGATCGCCAATTAACTGCTCATATGGTGGGTGGTGTTCCTGACTATAGCTTTTCTCTAGATCAAAAACTACGTCAGCAACTCACAGCAATGGGGCCAGCTAGAACCATATCTAAGGCGTTAGTTAGTTGGGCTGTGCCGATTATGCAGCAACTACACATGCTAGAAAGTATTGCTGTGGGGCCGCAGCAATATCCTACCATCTATGCGCTTGGTGAAGATTGCGCCCATAGATTGGGTATTGGGGTTCCACAGATTTTTATTCAGCATGATTCTAATGCTGGTGCTTACACTTTTGCTATGGATGATGTTGCACCAATTATTGTCCTTTCTAGTGAAATTGTTGAATCTTTTACTTTAGAAGAACTCAAATTTGTCATTGGTCATGAATGTGGGCATATTCACAACTTACACGGTGTATATAACACAGTAATTGAAATTATGACGAATCAACTAGCAGAAAGAATTCTCAGAGCAGTTCCCACTCATGGATTATTAGAAATGTTTATCCAAGGTGGACTAACAATATTTTTTAAACGCTGGAGCCGATACGCAGAAATTACATGCGATCGCGCCGGCTTAATTTGCTGTGGGGATGTAAATGCCGCAGAATCAGCATTCATCAAACTGGCAACTGGTGGTGGAGCTTCCTTGCAAAACATTAACATTGAGGCATACCGCAAACAGATTAGCAGAAATCAATCTACTCCCATCAGATTAATAGAACTTCTGAACACTCATCCTCTAATTCCTAAACGGATTGACGCACTACACTTATTTGCTAACTGCAATATTTTTCATTCTTGGCGACCAGAAGCAAAAACACCAGACGCGCGCAGCAAAGAAGAAACTGATAATTTATGCGAGCAAGTTATTCGCGTATTGCCTAAAGGATATTAAATATGGAATTACCCAATAGATATTTCAGTTATGACTTTACTTATTTACGCCAAGAATTTTTAGCAATCATCAATGATTTTGCTGAAGAATTGCGCTTGGAGAAATTTCAAAATGCTCTAGGTAAAAGGCTAATTAAACAAATACAAACTCAAACCAACCAGATATTAACTCGTTTAGATGCTGACTTTGTGCTTGTGATTATCGGTGACTTTAAGCGAGGTAAATCAACACTGCTCAACGCGTTATTAGGAGAATCTATTGTTACCACAGATGTCACGCCAGAAACAGTCACAATTAATCATATCCAATATGGTTCAGAAAGTAAAATTAATGTTTGTCTAACTGATGGTGGACAAATTCAGTTAGCAAAAGAGGAGCTAAAATCAGAGCAACTTGAGCTAGTTTTAGCCAAGCTACCTCAACCAGTTAGTCATTTGCGAATTGAAACACCTAATGAATGGTTGCAGGGTCTGCGTCTTGTGGATACTCCTGGAACTGGGGATATTTTAAAGCGGTTTGACCGCGAAGTCCACACCTATCTCTTACAAGCTGATGCAGTGATATTTGTCGTGTCGGCTTTAGCACCATTTGCTGAAAATGAGTTAGCATTTCTACAAATGTCTGTGATTCCTCAAGATTTTCCTAAAGTGTTTTTTGTGCTGAATATGATGGATAATATTCGCACAGAAGAAGAAGCTACAAGATTATTCAATAGTACTTATAAAAAGATTAGTCGCCTTTTCCCTAATCCACAACTTTTTGCTATTAGTGCTTTTGACGAGTTTTGTCGTCTTCAATCATTATCTAGACCTAATATTGATGCAAAAGCCAGATTAGAAGCATCCTTTAATCAATTTCGCACAGCTTTAGAACAAGCTATTCACCTACAGCGTGATTTAATTCAACTTGACCGAGCTACTGACCATACTGAGCAGATGTTTCAGGAGTTTGAGGATAGTTTGTTGCTGCTGCATAATGCTATGGAGGTAGATCAAGAACGTTTAAATCTAGTTATTACCCAGTGTGAAGATCCCAGTTCAGAGTTATTTGGCAAAATTGTTGGACATATCAAGGTAATGCAAGATGAAATTAATCACATTGGTGAACAAACTTGTGAGTGGATGAATATATTTATGGAACGTATGGAAAATGAAGCAATTGCTGAAATTCACAAATCTTCCATTGATGTGATTAAACATCATTTCCAGTTCTTTTTGACAAACTCTCTCAGAGACGCTGTTAGTAAGTGCTTAAGCGCTCATAAAACAGCTATTTTTGAAATTTCCCAGAAAGCTCAGAAAACAATTTTTACAGATTTTCAGATTTTAACTAATATCAGCAAAGCAGTAGATAGCGTTGATACTCAAAATGTAACTATCCATGAGCATCGTTGGATAGATTGTGATACTTTTGAAATTTTGTCTGAGTGTGACATATCTACGTTTATTGCTGACTTAGTTATCAAGCAAATGCAAGATTTAGGCTCATCAAGGCAGAGTACTAATTACCAGCAAAAACTCCAACTAGCTTGGCCAGATTTTAAAGTAGCTGTTCTGCAAGAAATCAGATTAATTTATCATAAAATCGCTACTAAAATTGCCGAGCAAATTGAAATTACTTATCATCAAGATATTGAAACTTCACTTTCAGCAATGCGGCAAGCACAACAATTATGCACCCAAGAAGCACAGAGCATTACTGCCACCCATGAAGCATTGCAGGCGGCACGATCGCTGTTACACCAAGCTCTCCGACGACTGCAAGATTTAAAGCAAAAACTTGCCTCTGAAGAGATGCTAGAAAGCGGTTATTAGCCATTGACGCTGTGTCTGGCTAAAGCACCCTTGTCGATTTTTATGGGGTGTTTTCACGCTCTTTTAATGGCTTTGACTTATTAAAACTGCGATACTCCCAAGGATTGGTAAACTTAGCATCACTCCAAACCCCCAGGCGTTGCTGTTTGGCTTCAGCTTCAGCTTGTTGCACAATATCTTTACTAGGACACTTATTTAAATAAGGGCGATACACTTTTGCTAACCCTTCCCGCAATAAAACTTGTTGCACAAAAGTGCCATCCCTTAACCGGACTTCTGCTACTTTCCTCCCATAGCGATCGCTATCAGTAATATTCAAAGTCACGCGATCGCCTGCTTGTTGCACCAACTGCTGCACCCGTTCTTGGGCTTTCACACCCCAATTAAATTGATTGCGATCGCTAGCGCGTTGACTCTGCTTTTGTTTATTAGTATGAGGTATTTCGGGTGCATCCATACAAGCAAAGCGCACGGTGAAGTTTTTGCTGTTGGCGTCTTGCAAAACTAAGGTATCCCCGTCACTGACTCGCACAACTAAATCCCCACGCGCCCCAAATATCTGTTCACACCCCATCGCACCCAACATGATGATGGTTGCATACAGCCAAATTAGTACTTTTTTATTTGAGTTCTCCATTGCAACCGACCAAGTTACCTCTGAAGGATGATACTAGCAAAATCAAAATACTCAAAACAAAATGCAGATTAGGATAAAAAATGTAAACTCCTTCCAGTCTGCGGGAATCTCCCATGAACTTCTTGACTTCTGTCATGCATCTAGTAGGTGCAGGTGCTGTTGCTTATTACTCGGCTGCTCAAATCCGCGATCCTAAAACCCGCCCCAACGTCCTAGCGAGTTTTCAGTTAGCGGAATCTGGTTCTGTGCTGTTTTTATCTGCATTAAGTGAGCGTGCAGCCACCGAAGGTGATACCTGGCTAGCCGCAAAACTCGAAAAACACGCAGCTGATGAAACCAAGCATGGTCAAATTTTTGCCTACGCTTTAAAACAGGTGAATAAACAAGTTATAGCGTTTAAAAGTCAATCTGAAACCAAATCAAAACAGCAACGCAGCCCCTTTTTTGACGCTTTCTTTGCAGGTTATACTCCAGAGCAGCTCAAACCCGCCTTCATTGACTGGGATGTATTTATGGGTAGCACCTACATTCTAGAGTTAGACGCCAGCAAAGACTTCGCACGCATGGCCAACGTTTTACCTGAGCAAGATCCCATCACCCGCAACTTAAAAATGGGTATGTTGAGCATAGCCAAAGACGAAACTGGTCATGCTGCTTATCTCTACGAAGCCATGACGCGACGGATGTCTGCTCACCAAGTGCAAAAACTCATAGATGAGTGGCGCACTCGCAAGGTAAATGCCATGTTGGCAATGATGGGCGGTATCCTCCAACGTCAAGGCGAAACCCGCTCACTAGTACAAGATTCTGTATCATCTACAACGGATGCGGAATTGATGGCTGTCTAACCCATTTGGGCATGGGGCAGCCACTGCGTTCGGTCGCCAGACTTGTAGCAAGTGGCGTCATGAGGAAGACGCGATTAATCGCGTACCAATGCCCCATTCTCAATCTACTTGATAGAGTGAATGTACTTGTTTATTTGTAAATTAGAACACAAATTAAATAAACTTATTAATTTTTTTTGTACTAGGTTTAATCCTAATTTGAAAATGTCAAAACTATCTAGCTGAGAATCATCATTGTATTGTTAAATACATGTAAATGCCAAAGATCTAGTACATGAACATTAAGAAGCTGCATCCTTCATTACGTATGATGTTAAATTTGTTACTTATTCCCATTGTAGTTGCAGCGATCGCCTATTTTGGATTTTGTTTATTTCTGTTCGTGCAGCAAACTCGTTTTATCTTCTTTCCTACAAATGAGATTACAAAAACGCCCAAGTTATTTAATCTCCCCTATGAAGATGTTTGGTTACCGATAAAACTGCCATCAGGTAAGGTGGAGCTTATCCACGGTTGGTGGATCAAAGCTAAACAGTCCAATGCCAAAGTGTTGTTGTATTTGCATGGCAATGGTCTCAATATTAGTGCAAACATCAAACATGCTTCTAGGTTCCACCAACTGGGTTTTTCCGTCTTGTTAATTGATTATCGGGGTTACGGACTAAGTGAAGGCACTTTTCCTAATGAAACGCAAGTTTACCAAGATACAATTACAGCCTGGAATTATTTAGTGCAACAACGACAAATTCCACCCAGCCAGATTTTTATTTATGGACACTCTCTCGGTGGTGCTATAGCCATCGATTTGGCTATCAACCGTCCAGAAGCAGCTGGATTGATCGTGGAAAGCTCTTTTACCTCCATCCGTGACGTGGTAGCACATCGGAACTTGTTTCAGATGTTCCCAGTCGATGTTATTTTGACACAACGGTTTGCATCTATTCAAAAATTACCAAAGTTGAACATGCCAGTTTTGTTCATTCATGGTACTGCTGATTCTACCGTGCCTTACTTCATGAGCCAAGAACTCTATGCTGCTGCTCCCGAACCAAAAAGACTAATTTTGGTTCCAGGTGCAGAACATAATGATTTAGCAGATGTAGCTGGTGCGAAATATCTGCGATGGGTAGATACTTTTGTGCAAAAAGTACATGCTCAAAGATATTGAAATTTGTCATTTCTCAAGAGTCAAGAGGAGCTACTTGCGTGCAGAGGTTCCTGCTGTTGAGCAAAGTAGCTCTCAAGGGTCATTATTTGCTCCCTGATCTTCTGATGAATATGACAACAATTTATACTTTTTTTAGGAGTCAGGAGAAAAATTGATACCAAACAATCCGGTTGTGTCGAGAAACGGTGCGAAGAAATGATACAGGTAAAATAACTCTTTGTTCAAGTACTAAAAGAAACTGTAATTATGACTATGACATCCATGTACTTGTTAAAAACTCCTGGCAATCCTACTATTGAAATTTCTCAAGATCAATTGCGATCGCTACTTGGCGAAATCGAGGCGGAACTGCATCGCAGTCAAGTTTATCGCCGTGTTGTAGCTGCTTTGCAGAATATGCTAGGTGCTTCGGCGGAACAAGCCAAGATTTTAGTCAAAGCTGTCAGCAGAGAAGCTATTGGTTTAGCATTTCAACAATTCTCACAACAGCCTCAACAAGTCGCAAATATCACTCAACCAGCAGACACTGATAGTGTGTCTGTCAGTTCTCCTAGCGTAGAACAAGAAAATTCTAGTGATTTATTACAGTGTTTCACAAGTGTCAAATTACACTCTAAGAAAACATCTACAAATATTAACGAAGATGCCTTACCTTCAGTCACTAAGCCAGTAGTCAATAAATATTCCCATCCCGTAGACAAATCACAACAGAAATCCCCACAAGCGTCACAAACAACATGGTTTAACCTCAATAAAAAATCTTCTAGTCCTGAATTAGCCAAGCAAATCGCCGCAGAACAACGCCTAGAAAGTATTCGTCAAATCGGTCAACAACTCCAAAAGGCTCGTGAATCTAGAGGTATGACTCTGAACCAACTTGTGAGTTACACTCTCATACCCGTCCATCATATGGAGGCCATAGAAAATGGTAACTTAAAGTCATTGCCAGAAGATGTGTTTGTGCGTGGTTTTATCCGCATTATGGGGAATGTTTTGGGACTCAATGGTACAGCGTTAGCTGCTTCTTTACCTACACCTGATGCGGTGAAATCAGTTTTACCCTCTTGGTATCAATCGAAAAATACTAGCGGCGGAATAGAGCTAGATATTCGCCCCATGCATTTGTATCTCGGCTATGCAACCCTGGTGGCTGGCGCAGTGGGAGGATTATCCTTTATGTCACAGCAAGCAAACACTAACCAAACAGTCCTCCCGGATGCAGATATTCAGCCATCATCATCTGTCTCCCAATCATCCCGGAAGATGGAGACAACTATTAAACCAGGACTCAAATCTAGTCAAACTGGTGTCGTCGTCGGGCCTGACATTTCCCCACCAGAAGCACTGTAGTTAAAGACTAGTCACTGATCAATACGTTCTGCTTCAGGAAAGCACAAAAACATAACTGGTTTATAGTTGCACTTTAGCACTAAAGTGCAACTATAAGAATTATCTTTCGTTTGATAATATCAAATTTATTAATTTGGTGTGAAAAAAGTTGTAGGGTTTTTGCTCTTTTCCGCAGGTGCGGCTCCTTTGGAGACTCACGTCGTGTTAGGCTTCGTACAGCATCTCTACAAAGTCCGGGAATCGAGTTTGCCGCCACTTTCAATGAATATTGAGGATAAGGTAAAATTACGATCGCATCTAATCGACCGCAATTTTGCACTCTCTGAAGACCTAGTGTCGCCAATTTTTCAAAAATTTTAAACTTTAAATTAGGAATTTTTTAGTAACTATGGCAATTAAAGTTGGAGATACTGCTCCCGATTTCTCTCTACCTGCTCAAGATGGCTTAACTGTGAGTCTGTCACAATTTCGCGGACAAAGTGCTGTAGTCCTCTACTTTTATCCCAAGGATGACACACCAGGATGCACGGCGGAATCTTGCGCCTTTCGTGATCAATATGAGGTATTTAAATCTGCGGGTGCTGAGGTGATTGGCGTCAGTGGTGATTCTAGCGCATCACATCAACAATTTGCGGTTAAGCATAACCTGCCTTTTACGCTTTTAAGTGATCAAGGCGATCGCATCCGCAAACTTTATGGTGCTACAGCAGCCTTTGGTTTGTTCCCCGGTCGCGTTACTTACGTCATTGACCAACAGGGAGTTGTGCAATACGTTTTTGACTCCATGTTTAATTTTAAAGGTCATGTTGAGGAGGCGTTGAAAAAGTTACAGGCTTTGGCAAGTAGGTAACATTTTTCAACGCAGAGGGACGCAGAATAAATACTCTGTGTCCCTCTGGTATGCTCTATGTTTTAAGCTTTATTTGAGTGTGACTTTTCTGGCATGGTGATGTTAGCAGAGACTGCCTTACCGTTCTTGCCGTTGCTATGCGCGTTAGTGTGTCCGTTATTATGGCGGGGTTGGATGACGCCATAACCGCCGTGGTTACGTTCGTAAATGACGTTAATTTCCCCTGTTTCGGCATTCAGGAACATGTAAAAGTCGTGTCCCACCAGTTGCAGCTGTTCTAACGCTTCTGTTAGTGTCATCGGTGGCATGGAAAAATATTTAGTACGGACGACTTCGCTAGGTAGTTCGGGAGTGCGATCGCCAATCAGATCTGCTGCTACTGGTTCTGGTACTATAACCTCGGTTGTGGGTTGGGCTTGAGTTTTCTTATCTTGGCGTCTTTCTTTGTATTTACGCAGTTGACGGGCTATTTTATCTGCTACCAAGTCAATACTTGCGTATAGGTTTTCGCTGCTTTCTTCAGCTCGGATGACGCTACCATTAGCATAAATAGTCACTTCAGCCGCTTGTTTAGGGTTAATTCGGGGGTTACGGGCTACGCTCAGATGGACATCCACTTCGTTAGTGATGTTCTGAAAATGATTAACTGCCTTTTCTATTTTTTGATGCACATATTCCCGAATCGCATCGGTAATTTCAATATTTTTGCCGTGGATGACAAGCTTCATGTAAACTCTCCCGCTCAATATTTTTGATGTGGATTTGTTGGGTTTGAGACGAAGTTGCGGTAAGGTCTATCACTGCCGCCAAAACAATTTGCCAAGTGCTTTATTCACTGTTGGTGTGCCTAAAATCATATTGTTTTATCTTGTTTTTGTGAACATCCAGCCTTTTGATTCGGTTCCCTATCTCTGCACTACTCTCTAATTGCTTGTCAGACAATTAGATCAACATACATCAGGAGTAAGTAAGTAGTCTCAGCAGATCCCTCGCTTGCTATTTTGGGTGAAGCAACTGTTACAGAATTTTTAGTGATTGCTCCTTATGCTGTTGCAAGCAGGTTGCCTACTTTTGGATAGAGAATACTAGTTCCTTTGGATGCGGACACTTGTTAGGCATCATCAGCCAGTGTTGCTTTTTCCTTGTCTTGGCGTGATGCTTATTGCAGAGAATTCCTCCTAACACCGTTGAGGTTATATATTCAAACTAGCACTTTGTATTTTCTATAGCAGCTTCCCTTGATGTTCCTTTAAAATCCTTTGCATAGCTTGACATTTGCTGACTCTAGATTGCTGACTTGCAATATAATTTGTCCCTCATCCAGTTGATTTTTGGCATGATCCGTAGTATTGAAGCAAAAAAATACACTTGTTTGTTATATGATGGGAGGCTGATGCCTTACCTAGATGCCCTGGAATGGCAACGATCGCTTTTAGGCGATCGCCTGAAAAATCCTAGTCTGGATGATGTGTTAATCTTGCTAGAGCATCCCCCAGTCTACACTTTGGGGCAAGGTGCTAGTACGGAATTTCTCAAATTTAACATTGGCGAAACTACTCCAGAAATTCATAGAGTTGAGCGCGGCGGCGAAGTGACTTATCATTGTCCTGGTCAGCTGGTAGGGTATCCTATTTTAAATCTGCAACGTCATTGCAAAGATTTACATTGGTATTTAAGGCAACTGGAAGAAGTGATAATTCGCGTCTTGGCTATTTACGGGTTGCAAGGCGATCGCATTCCCAATTTTACTGGTGTGTGGGTAGAAGGACGCAAAGTGGCAGCAATTGGGATTAAAGTTAGCCGTTGGATTACCATGCACGGTTTTGCATTAAACGTCTGTCCTGATTTGACAGGCTTTCGACAAATCGTACCTTGCGGTATTGCTGACAAGCCGGTGGACAGTTTAGCTGCATGGATTCCTGGTATCACTTGTCAAGAGGTACGTCCTCACGTAGCACAATGCTTTGCTCAAGTATTTGGCTTAGATTTAATAGATTCCCAAGTGACAAGGCAATAGGGAATAGCCTCAAGTTTTTGGTAAGCTATTCTTCCGGTTGGGGTGAATTAAACGTGTAATCCCTCTTCCATCGACACGGTTATCATGCTATCAGCAAATCAACTATAGCAATCCTATTTCAGTTGTGAAAAATATCGGTTTTGGCTGTTGACTGTTAACCGTTGACAGTCAACGTTTAGGAAAACATATTTTTAACTTGATGATATAGCAATTAATATAAGGAAACCCGCCCACGCGACTGGCTCCTCTGCGTGAGACAAAAATCATCCCACTGTTCAGCAATACCGAGAAGGCTTTTGCTGACGCCTACTTAGTGGGTTTGGGGTATTGACCAAAACACTAATCATCTCAGTTAATGCCTCTGGATCAATGGGTTTAGCTAAATGCTGCTGAAATCCAGCTTTTAAGGCTTGCTGGCGATCGCTATCTCCGGCATAAGCACTTAGAGCAATGGCTGGAACTTGTTGAAGTGATTTTAGCTGCCGGATTTGCTGTATGAGCGTATAGCCATCCATTTCTGCCATGCCAATATCACTGACGATCGCATCGGGAATAGATTGTTTAATCGCTTGCAGTGCTTCTTTGCCAGAAGCAACACTTGTGACGATTGCGCCTGCTAGTTCAAGGATAAAGCTAATAATCTCTCGTGAGTCTGCATCATCATCAATCATTAAAATTCGCAAGTTACTCAGATCACTCGTTGTCATAAAAGTAGGGGTTGGTGTAGGTGATGTGCTGATCGCAAATGCCAGTGGAATCTCAACTGTAAACGTCGCTCCTTGTCCCTCCCCTGCGCTTGCAGCTGCGATTGTGCCGCCGTGTAGTTCTGTGATTTGTTTGGCGATCGCTAGTCCCAATCCCAAACCGCCAAATTTACGAGTCGTCGCGCTGTCTTCTTGGCGGAAATGCTCAAATACACAAGGGAGAAAATCGGGATGGATGCCTTTGCCGGTGTCGCTGATTTGTAGTTGGGTATGAGTTGCGGTTTGGGTGAGTGCGATTGTAATCTGTCCCCCTTGTGGTGTAAACTTGACTGCATTCGATAACAGATTCCAGACCACTTGCTGCAAGCGTCCGGCATCGCCCGTAACTTGACCAATCGATGCAATTTCCGTCTGTATTTGAATCGATTTTGCTTCCGCCGCCAGTCGTACTGTTTCTTGGGCTGCGGCAATTACTTGACTGAGGTTGACTGGGAAAGTATTTAAGCTGAGTTTGCCACGTAGAATCCGGGAGATGTCGAGCAGATCGTCGATCAATTGGGACTGGAGTTGAGCATTGCGCTCGATTGTGGTGAGTGCTTGTCTGCTTTTAGCGGTATCGAGTTTGCCTTGCTGCAACAGTTTTGCCCAATCAAGAATCGGATTGAGCGGGGTTCGCAGTTCGTGGGAAATCACGGCGAGAAACTCATCTTTGATGCGGTTGGCGATTTCGGCTTGTTCGCGGGCAACTTGTTCGCGCTGTAAGAGTTGCTCTCGTTCAACTTCGATTTGTTTGCGATCGCTAATATCAATGGAAACGCCGATTAACCCAATGACGTTTCCACCTTCATCATGGTAAGGTGATTTCAGTGAAAGGAGAGTTCGTCGATGGGTAGGTGTATCCACGGTTTCTTCAAAAGCAAGCGTTTTCCCCGATCTCATGACCTCCCAATCATTTTCCATTGCTTGTTCTGCTGCTTCACGCGGTTGGTGAAAATCTCGTGAGGTGCGGCCTAAAACTTCCGATTCCGGTAGCCCGACTACATCAAGCAAGCTGGCATTCGCCATTAGGACTCTGCCCTCTCGGTCTTTAGCATAAATTAAAGTCGGAGTTGATTCACTAATGACATTCAAAATCGCGTTCTTTTGCCGTAAGTCTGCTTCGGTTTGCCGCCGCTCGATCAAGTCAGCCGCCTGACGAGCCAGCAAATCGAGAAACCGCAATTGGCGATCGCTCGGTCGATGGTGGGTGCGCCAATGGGTGGAAAACATGCCGATTGGCTTGCCAGAACGGGTGATCAACGGTGTCGTCTGTGCGGACAGAATACCCGCCTCTACGTGTCGTCGCATCGAGCCTGTGGGGTCTTCGCTTTCTGGCACATCGAAATCGATGAATTTCCGCACGCCAGTTTTGAGTGCCATGCCGCAAGAAGTGTTAGAAGTGACATCTACACGGTGAAAATACTCGGTCATCTCTGGCTCAAGTCCCTGTGTAGCAATCAGCACCAATTCCTGGGTCGCTGCGTCGAGAATTTGCATCGTTCCGGCATCTGCTTGCATGAGCGCGATCGCAGTCGAGACAATTTCTTGATACAGCGTTTGAATATCGCCTTCGCTGACTAATCGGGCGCTCAATTCCTGCAATCTTTGCATATCTTGGAGGTCTGCGGCGACAGTCGCCTCAGCGCGGGCGCGTTCGAGCCTTGGGAAGATGCTGTTCGCCAGTTCAGAAAATAATTCGATTTCATCTTCACGCCACTGACGCGGACGAGAATCTGCCACATTCAGCAGAAATTTCCATTGCCCATCGCGCAAAAATGGCACACTGATCAAGGAATAGAGGTTGAGCGCGGCGTGGCTGGCGGCATCGGCTCGTGCATCTGTGTTTGTATCGTTTACAACCACAATGTTTCCAGCCCTTGCTTCTACATAAAAGGCTTCATTTAAAAATTCGGAGATGCGATGAGTACCAGTGACATCGGGCGCGTCTGCTCGATGCCAAGTGTAGGGAACGATCGCATAATCTTTGGCTTCATCAATATCAATAAAGGCGCAGATGGAAAGGTTCAAGTACGCACCGATTTTTGCGCCAATGGTTTGCATCATGGCATTAGCCGTCGTCAGCCGGGTGCAATCGTCCTGGATTTCGGCTAAAAAGACCAGATTTGCCTCGCGGCGTTTGCGTTGGGTGATGTCTACAAACAGAATTGCAACATAGTTCTCTCCGGATGCTGGAATGGGGAGCGCATAGACATCAAAAATGCGGTTCATCGCAGTCACATCAGCTTCAAACCGGAGCGATTCGCCTGACTTCGCTACCTGAGCGTAAAGTTCTACCCACTGCGGTTCGATGTTTGGCACAAGTTCGAGAATTGTTTTTCCGGCTGCATTTGCTAAACCGCTTTGCTGCTCAAACGCCTCATTGACCTCCATAAAGCGGTAGTCAAACGGTTTTTCGTCCGCATCAAACAAAACTTCAACCGTGCAAAAACCTTGGTCAATAGATTCAAACAGCGAGCGATATTTTTGCTCGGATTTGCGGAGAGCCAAGTTAGTGCGATCGCGCTCAAATACAATACTGGCAACTTGAGTACCAAACTCCGCCAGTTGATATTCCCAATCGGTGGGATTCCGCACTTGATTAAAGCACAGCATCAGCGATCCGATCGCTACGGCATCCTTGCCAAAGACAGGGGTAGAATGACAGGCTAAAATCTCGTGAGCGATACATAATTCTCGCCAGCCTTGCGACCAGCGATCGTCGTTGGCAATATCATTACAAGTAATGGGTTGCCCAGAATAGACTGCTTCACCACAAGTCCCTATGCAGAGTTCGTTAATTGGCGCGTCTTTGAGTCCTGCGCCAAACGAGGGCGGTAGGTCTGGCGTAATCGAGCGAGAAAACCTTTGGCATTGGTCATCGGGCAACAAAAAGCAGGCACGGACGCGAGTATCTAGGCTGGAGATTGCAGTACAGATGGCACTCAGGCAATCATCAAGTGACGTTCCTGATGCAGTCATTTCTAGCAGTCGCTTCTGTTCGGCTGAAATCAGTTCGGCTTGTTTGCGATCGGTGATGTCAATTGCTGAACCTAGTATTTGCCTCGGTTCACCCTGCTCGTCGCGGATAAAAATCGTGTCACGGCTGGATAGCCAAAGCCATCTCCCGCTAGAGTGTTTCATCCGATATTCGATGGTAAAAATATCATCTTCTTGTGCAGTTCGCATCCTGTCGTGATGCTGCTCAATTTGTTCGAGGTCGTCAGGATGAAACAATTGGGCAAAAATCTGTGAATTGATCGCTTGCACGTCTTTGGGTAAAACGCCCAGTAGCTGAAAAATTTGCGGGCTGACGTACACATTTCGTCGTTCATTTAAATCAAAAATGTAGAGCAGATTGGGCGCGGTTTCGTTGATTGCCTGCAAAAATTTTTCAGACTCGCGCAACTGTTGTTCTGCCTGTTTGCGACCAGTAATTTCGGTGACAATGATTGATACGCCATCGGCAGATGGATAAACATGGTTTTCAAACCAGCGATTCCAGGGAGAGTAGAAGTACTCGAACTGCACAGGGGTTTGTTCGGCGACAGCCCGACGCAATTCCTGACCAAACTGACTTTCTCGTGTCTCAGGAAACACATCCCAAATCCTCCTGCCCAGGAGATTTTCTCTAGCTATGCCTGTAACTTCTGTGACGCGATCGTTAACATAGATGTAACGCCATTCCCAATCCAATGCCAAAAATTGGTCAGCAATCCGAGTCAGCACATTCTCCAAGCTGTCTCTAGCCGCTTGCACTTCCAGCCGCAATGCTTGTTCTTGCTCAGTTGCCGCTTTTCGTAGCTGCCCAAGTTTCAAATTTGACTCTACCCGTGCCAGTAGTTCCCGCGCTGAAAATGGCTTGGTTAAGTAATCATCTGCACCTGCTTCTAATCCTTCAATCCGCGCTTCTTCGCCTGCACGAGCAGATAAGAGAATCACCGGAATACTGTGCATGGTGGGGTGCGCTCGCAAAACTGCCAACAGTTCAAAGCCGTCCATTTCTGGCATCATCACATCCGATAGCACCAAATCTGGTGGATTTGCTTGAATTGCCCGCAGTGCCGCCGCTCCATTGGCAACGGTTTCAACCTGAAAGCGCGAACTCAGTAAACGCTTCACGTAGTCGCGCATATCGGCGTTATCGTCGGCGAGGAGGATTTTAGATTGGGAATTGTGACCGTTTGTTTGAGGAATATCGGAGATTAAATCTGTCTGTTCTAACCTTAAGTCTGCTTCCCCAATCCATCGCCAAGCTTCCTCAACAAACGGCGCGGCTCCCAGGGCGGTGGATTCCAGCGTCCGAATTGAGCGAATCCGCTCTGGCGGCAAATGAGCAGTTCCCAAAGGAATGGCGATCGCAAAAGTTGTACCGCGATCAACTTGACTATTGACTCGAACTGTGCCACCGTGCAGTTTCACCAGTTCTTGCACCAAAGCCAGCCCAATTCCCGAACCTTCATAAGTGCGCGATCGCGTCCCGTTCACCCGATGAAACCTCTCAAACAATCGCGGTAACTCTGCTTCCGGAATTCCCACACCTGTATCCGCAACACTAAATTCAACCGTATTATCAACGAGTTGTAAACAAACCGTGATTGTGCCAGCAAACGTAAACTTGAACGCATTGGAAATCAGATTGAGAACAATCTTTTCCCACATTTCGCGATCAACATATACAAGTTCTGGCAATGATACACAGTCGATCGCCAAAGTCATGCCAGCCGATTCTATCAGCGATCGAAACGCACTCGCCAGTTCCGCCGTGTAGCTGGCTAAATCCGTTGGTTCATAGGAAGCCTGCACCCTTCCAGCTTCAATGCGCGAAAAATCTAGCAGCGTATTGACCAATTTTTGCAACCGTAACCCATTGCGCTGTACAAGCTGTAACTGTTCTCGTTCATCGGGTTGTAAGCGCCCGTTGAGATTTGCTGAGAGTTCTTGCAAAGGACTCAGCATCAAGGTTAAGGGTGTACGAAATTCATGAGAGACATTACTAAAAAAAGCAGTTTTGGCGCGATCAAGTTCCGCCAATGCTTCCGCCCGTCGGCGTTCTTCTTCGTAAGCTTGGGCATTGGCAACCATCAAGGCGACTTGCCCAGCAACTTGCTCGAAAAAATCACAATAGCGATCGTCCAATCTCCGGCGTGGACTGGCAACTGCAACTAGCACACCCGTCACTTTACTCTGTCCCGGTGCTAAAATTGGCAACACCATTGCCTCTTGCGGAGGTTCAGTCCAAGGACTTCCCGGCAATGTGCCAAACCGAGTTGCCACGGTATCAATGATCTGCGATCGCCCCGTTCGAGCCACGAGTGCGATCGACCAAGGGTCGGTATCTGCTAAGTCAATCTCAGCCGGACAAACAGCAGGATCTAAACCAGACTCAGTGCTACCGTAAAGACGAGCCGCATTACTATTTGGATCGACTAAATAAAGCAGTGCGAACGGAATATCAGCCGGATCGGTTTTCAGAGCCTCCACCAGCGATGTGCCTGCTGAATCAGCCGTTTTCGCCGTTCCAGTTCGAGATGCCACCTCTCGCAGCAGTTGAGCGCGGCGATCGTTTAACACGCGATAGGTAGTCTCACTGACAATATTTATTATACCCTCGACTGTACCCGTCTCACCCCGAATGGGATTAAAAGTGTAATCAAAATAACACTCTTCGATGTATCCGAATCGGTACATCGCCAGTAGCTCATCGCTGTGAAAAGTGCCTTCGCCTGTCGCTAAAACGCCCTTGAGTTCAGGCCCAATTCCTGTCCAAATTTCTGACCAGACCTCACGGGCGGGGCGACCCAATGCCCAAGGATGCTTATCTCCCAGAATTGGTTTCCAAGCGTCGTTATACAGCAGCGAGAAGTCTGAACCCCAGTAGATGGCGATCGGAAAGCGAGAATTCAAGCAAATTGTTAAAGCGGATCGTAAGCTGGGTGTCCAGGTGTCCACAGCACCCAGCAGCGTTTGTGACCAGTCATAAAACCGCATCAACCGCGCCATTTCACCCACGCCCGCAAAAAGCTGCTCTGCCTGCTGCTGCCTCATGCTGCTTTTCCCCCATTGCGTCTGCACACAGTCATAATCTCAGGTTTTGGAATTGGTAGTGGTAATGTTTTCAGAAATGGCTTGAGAGATGGATTGCGTAGTGCCCCTCCTTCTGGAACCGCCAATATTGAGCAGAAAGTAAGCCAGGACGAGTGAGGTTAGAACTCGTTACCATGCTATTTGAATCATTTATTAAATATAGAAGATTTGGAATAGAACGAATATTCGCCCCAAGTAATAATAACTTTTTGAGAGTCGGTGCATGGAGAGCTTTTGATGCTAAATTCGAGGCAGAGGCATTCGTTAAGCTGCCTAACAGCAGGATTAAGTGTCGGTCGCCCTAACGAATCAATAGCGATCGCCTTCCATTACCCAACTTCAAGCAGTCGCTTCAGAACTTTTAAACTGTACAATAGTTTTTAATTCCACTTCTTCTTCCAACAAAACATGGTAGAGTTCCCAATTCTGTTGAAGGTTTAACCAGAACTCTGAATTATTCCCGAAAAATTTTGCTAACCGTAATGCTGTACTAGGCGTAATACCCCGCTTTTGATTTACAACCTCATTAATTCGCTGATAAGGAACATGAATTGCATCTGCAAGTTCTCGTTGAGATATTTCCAATGGTTCTAGAAAATCTTTGAGTAATATCTCACCGGGATGTGAGGGGGGTCTATTTTTTGGAATTCTCATTTCTTAATAATCTACTACACGGTTATCATGCTATAGGAAAATCAACTATAAATTTTCCGCGATCGCACTACACTCACCAATTGCCTTAGCCAAAGGCTTTGGCGGAGCGATCGCTTTATGCACTACAACCTGATGATTATGGTAGACAAAGCTGTACATCTTGGTAGCATTGAGTCAAGTACCCGTCAGCAATGGAGCGAGTGCGATGTATGCAACCGTCACACAACCACTGACTTTTGAAGAGTTTCTTGCCTGGGATGATGGTTCAGGCAGAGAGTTTGAGCTATTGGATGGGATTCCTGTGCCATTATCAGAACCAAATGCCAATCACGAAGATTTAATCCAGAGGCTGTGTGCCTACCTTGAAAATTACTTTGATTCAAGATTGTTTCCCAACATTCCCTTAACGGCTGAACAGATTTTTGCCATGAGTCGCTAATTGGCAACTAAGAAATTTATCGATGGGAACTAACCCACTCGCTTCTGGGTTGGAGTTTTACGCGCAATCAATAAAAATCAAAATTTAATACAAATTATCGAGGTGAATGCTGATTATTTCTGCTTAAAATTTCCACCTTCCGTCCCGACAGATTCTAGTCGTCTTCTTGCCATAATCGCCCAACGGTAATCAAATGTGGTGTAGCTAGCGGCATTATTTACACAAGTTTGAGATTGAGCGATCGCACCTTTTCTATCCTTCTGAATCTCCAGTACCTTGGCAAATATACAATTCGCTTCCCATCGCTGTTGATTACTGGATTGTTTTTGGTTCAGCGCGATCGCAGTTACCAAATTTTTTCGCGCCTCTGCATGACGATTCTGTTCAACTTGTACCCAACCGAGATTTGTTAATAAAGAGTATCTGATCGGAAAATTATCAGCTTTGACCAAATCTAACCCGCGCAAAAAGAAGCTTTCCGCCGTCAAGTAATCTTGATCGCCAAGATACAAGCGACCCAGATTATTGTAAGTTTCAGCGTTATTTCCAGGTAAAGCCTGCATATAATGAGTCCGGGCGTTGGTTAAGTTCTCCAAATTCTCGTAGGTTTTACCCAAAAGAAGATGAGCATCAAAGTTACCGGAATTAAATGCGATCGCTTGCTTCAAATCCTTTTTCGCTTGGGTAAATTCAGCTTTGGCAAAACTCTGCAACCCAAGTTGAAAGTAGTATTTACCTAACTGGGGTAATGAATTTTGCAAATAAATCGCCCCTAGTAACAAAAGTGCCGAAATACCGAAAGATACTTCACTACAGTAACGCTCAGGTAATTTTAGTTGATGCAACAGTTTTTTTAACTTCTCTCGTCCTGATTGCGTCAGGCTACCAAAAACTAGCAGTGCAACCGCCCCATTTCCAACCAATCCAAAGGTTGTCAGCAAATCCAAACCACTGACAATAAATTGCGAACTGAACATTGTTAAAAAACTGACCACAGCCGTAAGATTAATGGTTGTCAGCCCATCCCAAATCGCATCAAAGCGATTCCAAGGATCTGGTTCATCCTGTTCCAAAAACCACCACCAAGCTTCTGCGGGCGGATGGATGCTGCTACGCCAATCTTTGAGTTGTCCAGCTTTGACAATCTGGTTGGTTTGAGCCTTCAGTCGCCTATCCAACTCCATGACTTTGGTAACTTCATCTGGGGGTATTCGAGTCACCTTCAACATCAGTTCTGCGTGAACTGCATCCCGCGCCAACAAAACAGCTAAAACTTGCTTTTGGGATACATCTGATTTTGCTTCCTCAATTGCTAGTAATGCTTGCAGATAATCATTGAAGACATGGCTCATCTGAAATTTTTGACCATCTTGCGAGGTTGTATTGATAGTATTAGTCATTCTCAAGTCCTAATTCTTGCAGAGTCATCGGGCCGACAATTCCATCCACAGCCAATTTCTGAGTTGCTGCTTGAAATTGCTTAACAGCTTGCTCAGTTTCGGAATCAAATATTCCCGTAACCTGGAGATTGATTTGCGTAATTTCCGCTCTCAGCAATGCTTCTTGTACCTTGGTGACATCATCACCTTGTAAGAGAGGTGATTGAAGCCTTAGAGTACGCGGGAACAGAAGTTTAAAACCATCTACCGGGGAATTTGCTAAACGCGCTTCTGTTTGTGGCCCGAAGCTACCATCTTCTGCTATGAGGTCGTGGGGATTATACTGATTCCACAAGCGTTGAAATGCACTGATACCAATTTTGCCTAAATTTCGCTTGGTTGCACCCGGAAGCCTGTAGTCGTAGTGAGGAAAGTCAAAATCTCGCCCCAAGCGAATCCAGTTATGGGGCTGAAAAAATCGTTCCCACCCATCAGCATCTTCAATATCTAACGCCAACCCACTTTCATGATTACTAGAACCAGGTAAAGCCGCCGCAGTAATCCCAAACAGCTTACGCTCAAACTGTTTTCGCAGTAGGTACTGTTGAGCAACTGTGCGATAGACCGAGTTCACAACTAATTTAGTACCCCGTTGCTTGAGTGCTAGTCGAAGTGACTCTTTAGCTGCTGGTTGCACAAAGGGATTAATTTGATTGCCAGTCACATCGATATTGAGATCGCTGATATCAACTAAAATGTTAGGCGAGATTGAGTTCATCACTGCAATGATTTGCAGACTCAGACCTCTGACTAGACCTGTATTACCTTTTTCAATTACATCTTTTACTTTCAGCATGGTTGATTCTCCAAGACAATTCTTTTATAGAATTTGCCGATGCAACCGTCGATACAGGAAAGTTAAGGACTTTGCACTTAACTTTTAACGCAGCCAACTTAATATTGGCAAAAACAGATTTTTAGCCCGATGAGAATCTAGCGATCGCTCTATAGTTTGCTGAGACTTGTAAAAATATATATTTACTATTATCTGTTGACAAAAATGAGAGCTATACTCTTACGAAAATTTACTTTGCTTTTACACGCATACTTGGTTACGATAATTCATCAGCAGAAAAAATATTTAAATTAAACTATCAAAGATTACTCTAAGTTAGACTTAATCTATGGAACTTACAGTTGATGAAAAATTAAGTTTAGTTTAATTCATCAAATCCATAACTTTTATGTATCGACTTAAAAGAGGGTAAATTGTACTGTGATCACAGTTAACACTAGTCACATCAAAGGATTCACCAATGAAACTTTTCTATCGAGGTTCTGTCTACGAAACCTCCGAAAAAATCACCACACAATTACCTAAGCAAGAAGATTAGACAACTGCAAAGTATCGTGGATTTAGTTACAAAAGTGTCAAATGTATCACAGCTAAAAGCCAACATCTAACTAAACTTAAATATCGTGGTGTTACCTATATAAGCAGTGGTAAATCAGGTAAGTGAATAGTAATTCAGCAAGATAATTACTAATCAATTGATGATTAAATCTGCGAACTTTGCATAACTACAGTTCCCGTGGGACGAGAGACGTTTGTATCTGTCTCCAGCGTCACAATTAAGCCAGAAAATTGTGGGTGAGAAAATTCTTGGTACATTTGAGTAGTAAATGGTAATTCAAGAGAAGCAGTTCCCCAAGAATAAGGCTTGACTTCACCACAGGGTAACTTCTGATTCTTAACTATTGTCCATAAGAAATAGACATGACCAGGAGGTGGGGCGGGAAGATTTTGAAACACCATTACCGCTTTTTGTTGTTGAGGATTGATCACTATACTTCCGGAACTGTTACTGGTAGAGTTGACTGATTCAAAGGTAAACAATCGTGTTTGGGAATTTTGGAGTAGGCTTTTAACCGCTTGAGCTTGGACAAAATCTTGGCGTAAACGCTGATTTTCTGCTGTGACAATACTTAGATTTTGACGTAGCCGATAGTAATCAACCCCCAAAACTACCACAAATAGTGCAGCAATGCTACCCGCTATCCTTCTCCATCGCAGTGGTGTTTGCTTAACTACAGGAGCCTGTGTAGTCGATTTTTCAGCTTGTGCCAGAATTTTTGGCAGTAAATGGGTTGGTGCTTCTACCTCAGTGAAGCCGTCTAGCACTTGTCGCAGAACTTCTTGCAAATCATCAATCTCAGCAATTAGTTCTGGATGTTCATTAAGTAACAACTGAAACTTTTGGGTTTCTTCAGGGGTGAGATCATCGACGACAAACCCCGCAGCCAGATTTTTAATATGTTCGGGATCAAAAGATTTATTCATAGATTGACAAATCAGAATCTAGTAAGATGCGTTTAAGTTTGAGTAGTCCTTGGCGGGTGCAGGTTTTGACTGTACCTAAAGGGATATTGATTTTTTGAGCAATTTCTGACTGACTTAATCCTTGGTTATAAGCCAGTTCGATGACTTGGCGTTGTTTTTCGGGTAGTTGGGCTAAAGCATCGTAAATTCGCTGCGATCGCTCGGCAAAACTGGCCTGTTCAACGGGTGTTGGCTCTGGAGTTGCATCATTTGTCATGGTTTGTCCCCACTTTTCCACAAGTTTGATCTGTCTAGTGCGAGTGCGTAGCTTATCAATTGCCCGCGATCGCGCGATCGTCACCAAATAGCGCACAAAAAAGCGACAATCAGGATTACTAGATGCTTTGCGCCACAGTGTGAGAAAAATTTCTTGAGTCAAGTCTTCGGCTTCTTGGGAGTCAGCCAGAATTTTCAAAGCCAATCCATAAACTAAACGACCATGACGATTAAATAAGACGCTTAATGCGGCAGAATCGCCATTTTTGAGAGCCACAAATAAAGCTTCATCCGTAGCGATCTGAAGGTCTTGAGAATTTGGCTGGGGAAGTTTAGGCTCCATGCTTTGTCAAAAACAGGTTTAAATATCTACCGGAGCAAGTTATCGTTCTGCTTTGTGCCATTACCTCTCTCCCAGATTAAAACAAACAACTCTTTCCTCTGGACAATGCCATCTATTCTTATGACGACTGGCAAAGCAAATTGGATTGGATATTTAATGAAAATTCCAAATCTACAGAAATTATCGTTCCTTCAGTTTTTCCACTATTTCCACTCTACTTGAGCAGGTTTTATCTCCTGTTCGTTGTATGCAGTAAGTTGAGCCGATACATTCCCATTCGACCAGCGCATACCTGTGACATGATACTTGTAGTTTTCTCCATATTGTGCGCGGGCTATTTGCACTGCTTTAGCTCCAGCTGCACCATTTATTGTGAAATGTTTGATACCAGCAATGAGTGCTACAAGTCCTATCCCCAAGATGAATGCAGATTTGGGAATGGAGACAGAATCACCCGATCTAACACTTGCCGAAACGACAGGTGCAGCACGGAGTTGTGTGTAGATCCAGACAAAAAGGGCGATCGCCACAGTTTTAACTAGAAGCGACACAGAAAGACCGACCAGATCAAGGCGAAATTCAGTTACCCAGAGTTCTGCTGGCTTTGAAAAGGGAAGTAGTATGAATATGGTACTAATCAAGTAAGAACTGATGAAAGCAGAGTACCATCTGACTATGGAAACGGTACACAGGTTGCCCCTAAGGAGAAACACACCTGCCACCACAGCAGGAATATGCAAGCTGGATGAATAGTCTTTTGATTGTGATATGCAATAACCCATATATGCAAGATCGAGAACTCCAGCCACGATCAACACAATACCTACACGATTCAAAATAGCGCGATATTGGGCAATTTGTTTCATAGGTAGTTCACTGCTATTTAAATATAGCGATCGCTCTAAATTTTCGATCTTAAAAAATCATTTTAAATCCAATCCTGATTCTCAGTCGTCTTAGTAAACAGATGCGCCACAATTGACCACTCCAGGATCAATCTCAGGTCAGCATCGTGGCAGCATATTGCAAGTTAAACAATTTCAGCTTGAGAACAGGAAGAATTTTATGCACAAACGCGCGAACCTCTTGCTCAAAATTTGTTTGAGCAGCCTGGTTTTTACTGCATCAATGGTAGTAACAACCTCAGCTAGTGTTTCTGCAACCGAAGCTCAATCATCAATTACAAAGATTGCTCAGGTAAATCCATCTACTGCTACTACCAACTCTGTAGGCGGGCCGTTAGCTAAAGAACTTCAAGGTAAACCAGTTGTAGTGGATGTATTTGCGACTTGGTGCGCTGGCTGTAAGAATATTGCTCCTACCCTATCCCAATTGAAACAGCAATATTCCGGTAAGGTGAATTTTGTAGTCTTGGATGTAACAGATAAAGCCAAGCTCAAACAGACTGAAGCAATGGCGCAAAAATTAGGTTTGGGTAAATTTCTAGAGGCTAATAAGAGTAAAACCAGCACAGTTGCGATCGTTGATCCTGCTACTGGTGACATTTTAGCCCTGTACCAAAATAATTCCAATAAAGCTGATTACACCAAAATATTGGAAACCGCTTTGGCGAAAAAGTAGGTTGATTGACCGTTTTACGGGCGGGTTTAACTAAAATATCTGTTTTCCTGATGAATATATGACAAAACTCGCCTTTACTGACTGATAACTGTTAACTGTCAGCAGTCAACCTGCAATACACCATGAAAATGTAAGGAGAAAAATCATGTACCAACATAATAAATTTTTGCTCAGTCTACTGTGTTTGAGCAGCCTGGTTTTGATATCATGCACTCCCACGAAATCAGATAATATTTCTCAAAATCAAGCTGCATCTACTACAGATGTTGCTCAAGAAAAGCCCATCGCTGCTAAAGATGCTGCTAAATTAACCTCTGTAGGAAACCCTCTAGCCCAAGAACTTCAAGGTAAACCTGTACTGGTGGATGTGTTTGCTACCTGGTGTGCTGGCTGCAAGAATATTGCTCCTACTTTGTCGGAATTAAAACAAGAATATTCTGGTAAGGTGAATTTTGTGGTCTTGGATGTCACTGATCAAGGCAAACTCAAAGAAACACAAGCACAAGCCGAAAAATTAGGCTTGGGGAAATTTCTGGAAGCTAACAAGAGTAAGACAAGTACAGTGGCGATCGTTGACCCGGCTACTGGCAATATTTTAACAATCTTCAAAAATAATCCTAACAAGGCTGACTATAGCAAAATACTCGATACTGCTCTAGCAAAAAGTTAGTCTCCATCTCTTCATAACTTAAGGCTAATTTCATGAAACCAATATCTCAGTTATCAACTGAGCAACCCTCTTGTCGCCGTTCTAAAATCTCAAAAAAATTGCTAATTTACGGTGGATTGGGATTGCTCTCCCTGATTATAGTTCTCACTTTGGGGCCTGTAATCAGTCATCCAATTGAACGGGTGATTTCCATTGTGGAAAACCGTTATCAACAGTGGTTTAATCAACAGGACACGGCAAATCCCCTGGTGTTGATAGCTTTGGCGTTTGTCGGTGGGGTCCTGGCTAGTGTATCTCCCTGTATCTTGGCACTTTTACCAGTCAACCTTAGTTACATCGGGACACTGAAAATAAAATCCCGTTGGGATGCTTTTAGTAAGGCGGGTTTGTTTGTTCTGGGTGCAGTGACGATTTTAAGTGTGTTTGGTTTAGTCTCATCCTTCGCCGGAGCCGTCATGGTGGAATACCGGGGCTATATCAATATAGTTGTGGGATTAATCATGGCTGTAATGGGTCTGTGGTTGATGGGAGTGGTAAAAATACCCCTACCGCAGATGAATGTGAATCTCCCCCAGGCTGGGCCTTATGGAGTGGGTTTGACTTTTGCTCTGGTGAGTTCCCCTTGTGCGAGTCCGGTACTGTTTGCGGTGCTGGCGGCGGCGGCGGCTACAGGTTCGCAAGTTTTGGGGACGCTGACTATGGTTAGCTATGCACTTGGTTACACCATCTTGATTTTCCTAGCGAGTTTATTTACGGGACTGGCGAAACAAAGTAACAAGTTGTTGAAACATTCCGAGGGAATTATTCGCTTTGGTAGTCTGGCATTAATTCTAACTGGAGCATATTACCTGTTTACCGGCACTCAATGGTTTGTGGGAGGTTAATCATGGTCGAGGATCTGGTGATTTTCCCGGCATTTGGGCGGCTGGAGATGTTCAAGACCACGTTTATCGTCAAGCAATTACCGCAGCTGGTACGGGTTGCATGGCAGCACTGGAGGCTGAGAGGCAGTTATCATCGCCTGGGACGGGTGAAATGCGATCGCATCACGCAAACTTCGGACGGCTGACCCGGCTTGTATAAAAGCGTGGCGAATTGAGGAGTGAAATTTAAACGCAGAGGGACGCAAAGGTCAGCGCAGAGGTACGCAAAGAATTGAGATATATGTTGAAAAAATCTCCTGTGCTTTATGCAAACAAGAACTGTGCAGTATTACCAGATGCCAGATTTAACCCGATGTTATCTGAAGTAAATCCCCTGACACCGCGTAACTCGGCTAATAACTCACCGGAACCAAATCCAGTATTTCTAGTCACACCATCACCCAAGTATAAGTAAGTATTGCGGCCATTCACCACTACATCGATCGCCTCAATACCTTCAAATTGCAATAAATCGCCACCAGCACCGCGCCGGAACTGATGGATAACATCAGTGCCATCACCTTGGCGATATATTACTGTATCAATTTGGCGATCGCTTCCCAAATACAGCGAATCGTTTCCCAGCCCACCTACGAGAACATCCGCACCTTTTCCAGCATACAGGCTATCATTACCCTCACCACCACGGAGAATATCATCGCCACTGAATCCACGAATGATGTCATCACCACCCTGACCATTAATTACGTCATCGGAGTTATTAAAACCGCGCACATCATTATCTAAATCATTGAGGAAAGTGACAGTGTTGCGTTTCTCAAGAGTTCTTGGGGTGGAGTCGGCATCGAAGACATCAATACTGTCTTGCAGGGTAGTGTCGCCATTGAACAAAATATTACCAACCTGACCATGTTGACCACCGGGAACGGCTAAGTTGTCCAGGTTTTCTAAAGCAAAGTCCTTGAGAATCACCTGGGTATCATCAACCCCTTCAAAGCTGACGACTAAATCATCACCAGTTTGGGTAAGGAGCAAGTTTTTGGCAACTAAACCCTCTCCTGTAAATATGAGTTCGTCAAAGGTTTCCTTCACTTCCAGTGAGGGATTGCTCCCCCGACCTACACCTGTAAAGTCTTCTACCTCAATAGTGCCATCGCCACGGTTGACTTTGACTGGATAGATATTGCTATCAGCATTCGCCGTTGATGCAGAATTTTGGATGAAACTGACTCCACCCATATCCCGCAATCTACCACCCGACTGCACAAAGATTGCACCACCCCGTCCTTGACCATTCTGAAAGCCAGTACCACCAACAGCAGAATTGAAGAGAAATGTACTGTTGCTAACGTTGAAGGTGGCGCTGTTAGAGACAAAGACTGCGCCTCCTAAACCTGCACCACCGCCGCCTTGTCCTCCCACACCGCCGTTACCTGGACTGTTACCGTTAAAGGTTGAGCGACCATTACTTCCATTCGCCCCAGCGCGTCCGGCCCCAGCAAATGCGCCAGATGCACCGCCAAGACCACCTGCACCACCAGCGCCAACACTTCCTCCCAACACATTGGCACCACCACCGCCACCGCCGCCGCCACCGCCACCGCCAGCACCGTAGTTCCCAAAAGCACCACGGCCGCCGCCACCGCCACCAGTAGCATCTCGGAAAGAGCCAGCACCGCCAGCACCACCACCTCCACCACCTCCACTACCACCACCGACACCAAAGCCTCCTGAGCTACCACTTACACCGCCACCAGCTCCCAAGCCTGTAGTTCCGACTATCCGACCGGCAGCACCACCGCTACCGCCGCTACTTGGGACTATACCTCCAATGGCGAAGAAACTTGGTAAGCCACCACTACCACCAGGAAAGCCATTGCTCCCAGCCGAGGAATCATTGCCACCCCGCCCACCGTCGCCACGACCAGCAAAACTATTACCTCCGACTGCCCGGTTATCAAAAAACACGACATTATCTGCTGTGACATTAGCACCTGGATTCAGAAACAGGCCTCCTCCAGCCCCTAAACCGCCACCACCGCCCCGACTGCCGTTTCCTCCTTGAGCAAGACCCCTGTTAATCTGCAAATTATTAAATCTAACGGTGCTGTTATCAATAAGAAATAGGGAGGTGCGCCCCTGTCCATTGAAGCCAGTAAAGCTAGTCCCATTACCCTGGAAGTTAATGTTATTACCTGGTCTGATAACAATGGGACTATTTAAGAGAGCAATGCCATTAATAGCGATCGTATCAGTTCCAGGTAAGGCTTCTGCTGCTGTGACAGCTTCTCGTAGGCTCAAAAGCCCATCTGTGGAATTAACAACATCATTTAATGTATTAACGGTAAAAGTTGCCATTTGAGTATCCTTGAATTAGTAAATTTAGGTTTTTTGGATTTCATGAAAGCAGCTAAAAGTCAACCCTTTTCAGGGAATTTAAAATTACAGTACTTATGGAGAAATTCAAAGTTAATTGTTACTTTCGCTATGCTTGATTATCCAAGACAATTCCTTTATCCGTCGATACAGAAAAGTTAAGGACTTGTTTGGAGCGAAAGGTACATAACTTTTATATATCGACTTGAGAAAACATAAACTCTATCGTGATAACAGTAAACATCTAGTTAAACACAGGAATTAATATATGCTGCTGTCTTATCGCGGTTCATACTACAAAACCTACGCAACTATCACTCCACAATTGCCCCAGCAACAGGATTTTACAACTGCAAAGTATCGTGGAGTTAGTTACAAGATTACCAAGGATACAAAAGCTAAAACTCAACAACCAATTCAACTTACATATCGCGGTATTAACTATATCAGTAGTGGTAATTGAGTTGATTGAAGAAAAATTTCCTAACTCACTGCACCCAAGGATTTCAGCGTCAAAATCGTCGCATCTGTTAACCCTTTCACTCTAGTAATATTCATCCCCTCATAGAGTCTTTTCGCCCGCAAAATCCGCATACACTCACCCGTTTTCACATCCCAAATCCTCACGGTTTGATCTTGAGAACCGCTAGCTACAACTTCCCCATTTGGACTAAAAGCTACGGAAGATACTAAATGTGTATGACCAACGCAGACATGATTGCATTCTCCTGTATTTACATTCCAAATTCTCACAGTTTGGTCATGGGATGCACTAGCAAGGGTTTTTCCATCTGGACTAAGTGCAACTGCAAATACCCAGTTTGTATGTTCGGTTAGTGTTTTGATGCATTTACCAGTCTGCCAATCCCATAGTTTCACTGTTTGGTCAGTGCTGCAAGTAGCGATGATTTTGCCATCGGGACTAAAGATGACTGAATATACGCGGCTGTTGTGTCCTTGTAATGTGCTGATGCAACTACCTGTGCTGTAATCCCACAGTTTTACAGATTGGTCAGCACTGGCGGTAGCTAACATTTGCCCGTCTGGACTCCAAGCAATACCCAGTATTTTATCGGTATGTTCGCTCAAGGTTTTGAGACATTGACCTGTGCTAATATCCCATAGTTTGGCTGTACAATCGGCGCTACCAGTGGCTAAGATCCCCCCTTCGCCCCCCTTTCCAAGGGGGGTTGGGGGGATCGGATGAAAAGCAACGGCATATAGCCAATCTGTATGTCCCAGTAAAATTTGGAAACATTGACCTGTGCTAATATTCCACAGTCTCACTGAAGAATCTGTACTTGCACTTGCCAAAATTTGTTCATCTGGACTAAAAGCAATTCCATAAATAAAGTCTGTATGTCCTTCTAAGCTTCTGATACAACTACCAGCTTGCCAATCCCACAACTTCACTGTTCTGTCATTACTACCACTGGCTAAGATCCCCCCAACCCCCCTTATTAAGGGGAGCCAGTCCGTTGCGGGGGTTTCCCCCGTTGTAGGAACTGGCGTGGGCGAAGAAATGGGACTAAAAGCTACAGGTAATGCCCAATCTGTATTACCGTACCAAGTTTTTAAACATTGACCAGTAAAACAATCCCACAATCTAACGCTTTGGTCTAAACTGACACATACGATTGTGTGACCATCTGGGCTAAAGGCGACAGAACAAACTTCATTGGTATGTCCATGTAGAGTTTTGATGCAAGTATTAGTTTGACAATCCCAAATTTTGACAGTGCGATCGCCACTACCACTGACTAAAATTTTACTATCAGGACTATAAGCAATGGAATAGACGCTGTTAGTATGTCCGGTGTAAGTTTGCAGACATTCACCTGTATGATAATTCCAGAGTTTGATGGTGCGATCGCCACTTCCACTAGCTAGGGTTTGTCCATCTAAACTAAACGCCACCGAACGCACCCACCCTGTATGTGCTTGCAAAGTTCTCAAGCATTTACCCTGAGTTACATCCCAAAGTTTAATTGTGTGGTCAGCACTACTACTCGCCAAGGTTTGTCCATCTGCACTAAAAGCAACGCAACGTACCCAATCTGTATGTCCTGTAAGGGTTATCAAACATTTACCCTCGTGGATATCCCAAAGTTTGATAGCCTTGTCACCACTTGCACTGGCCAAAATCCCCCCAACCCCCCTTAATAAGGGGGGCGAAGGGGGGATCGGGTGAAATGCTACAGAAAATACCTCATGCTCATGCCCTGTTAACGTTTTTATACAAACACCATCCCGGACATTCCAGAGTTTAATATTCTGGTCAGCACCGCAACTCGCCAAAATTTCACCATCCGGGCTAAACACCACAAACCTAACCCAGTTAGTATGTCCTTGACAAATCAACAATAATTTACCTGTTTTCACCTCCCATACACGGACATGACAATCAGTATCGCAGGTAGCTAAAAGTTGACCATCTGGACTAAAAGCAGCAGATAAAATATTACCTAAAGTTTCCGTAAAAACACAGCGAGATAAATCTGAGTCGGCAAAATTAACATCATGCAAGTTTACGCCCTGAAGATAAGCTTGCCATACAGTTAAACCCGAAAAATCATAGCTACTGAGGTCAATTTGCGCCTGATGCAGCAGATTTAAGGCATTTCCGCCTGCATAGCCCGTTACTTGTGGCGATTTTCCGCGTAGAGTGGAAATGATTTGAGTCAGACAATTAGCTATGTTTTCTAAGCTACCAAGTTCTGTAATTAATCTATCGATAATCGGCTGAACAATCAGACTAATTTGACTCTCCCGCACATAATCTTTAGCTTGTGCCTTAATGAGTGCATGACTGGTAAATATTTTGGATTTTAGATTTTGGATTTTGGATTCTTTTTCTGTGTCCCATTCCCTAATTTCCTCACAAACTTGCTCAATTAATTGATTGCTGACATACTCCATGACTACAGGTTGCTGAGTAAACCCACTAGCGCTTTTTTCGATGAAAGAACGCCTTTGCAGTGACGAGAGTGATTCTAGCAATTCGCGGGGTGGGATATGAGCCACAAAATCTGCTTGTAACTCGGCTAAAGAAATAGGTTCGCGGTTGATGGCTAACCAGTACATAATCTCCCGTTCCAAAGCTGTGAGGCGATAGAATTGTTGGTCAAGCAAGTCACGGATATCATCAAAGATGAATGTACCTTGCTGAGAAATTTCGAGAAATTGGGAAACATTACCGTCAAAAAAATCGCGGATAGAAGAGGCTACAATCTTAAGAGCCAAAGGATTACCACCATAGCGAGAAATTAAAACTTGCCATTGGTCTGGGGAAGCAGTAAATTTACCTTTAACATTAAATAATTCCCGCCCTTCTGTTTCTTGTAAACCTGTAAGTTGTAGAGAACGCACGGGCAAACTATCACCTTCATACTTAGCGAGTCCTTGGGGTTTTTCCCGCGAAGTGAGAATTAAACAACTTTGGTGAGAAGTTTCAGCCATACATTGCAGAAGTTGACTGTAACCTTCACATCCAGGACGATAACGACCAGTGCGATCGCCTGCTTGTAAAATTGATTCAGCATTATCGAGAATAATTAGACAGCGCGACGAACGTAAATATTTGAGTAACAGCGAGGTTCTACCGTTTAATTGATTGGGTAAATTTGTTTGGTGTTGTTGAGATAAAAACTGAATTAACTCAGCCAAAATATCTTCCACAGGTGGCGCGTTGCGGAGACTACGCCAGATTATGTATTGAGGAAACTGAGAAATTGATATTTCACCTCTGCTGGTAATAATTTCCTGCGCCAGCTTGACAGAAAGTGTCGTTTTCCCAATCCCACCCATTCCTAGCAACGTCACCAGGCGACAATTTTCCTCTGTCACCCATCGCTTAACAATTTCCAGTTCTTCACAACGTCCGTAAAAAATTGATACATCCGGTGCTTCACCCCAGTCTGTAAGAGGAGGGAGAGATGGGGAGATAGGGAGATGGGGGGAATTTTTCTCCTGTACCTCTGCACCTCTGCTCCCCGAAGTTTGCTTGGAGGGAAACCCTCCTGGCAACTTCTCTTCCTGCTCCCTTGCTTCTTTCTCTTGTGCTACCTCTTCCCAATTCAGCCCCAGCACCTGACAATAGGCTTTAAACGCCTCAGCATTAATCGCTTGCTTTCCTGCTAAGAAACGTTTCCAAGTTCCTTCTGATACACCAACAGCGAGAACGCCATGTGTTTTCCAGCAGATACCTAAAACTTCACTGGCTAACTCTATCCATCGAAAATCATCAACAGACCAACCCTTATCACTTCTAGCTTGTTTAATCTTTGTGAGTCCCTGTTGAGAAGCTTTGAGAGTAGCCACAATTTCTGGATGCGTCCTAAATATACCTGAATTATTTATAGATATATTTGCAGAATCACAATGCTGATTGCAATAGCATAAAATTCTGCGATCGCCAAGATCAGTTATGGCGATCGCAATCAACCCAAAACTGATCTTGGAAAGTTCAGGCTACATGAAGAATATTTAATAAATGTATAGAAGTTGCACAATATTATTTCTTTACAGATACAGAAGACTGAGATAGTGAAATTAAACTATTTACGCATGGGAGAAATGTCATGATCGAGCTGTATCATTTTGAACTTTCTGGAAATTGCTACAAAGTGCGATTGATGATGTCGTTACTGGGTGTTGAGCATGAACAGATATTGCTTAATTTTGCAACCAAAGAACACAAATCTCCACAATTCACGAAACTCAATCCTTTTGGTCAACTTCCTATACTTGTAGATGGGGATATTGTGGTACGAGATTCCCATGCAATTTTGATTTATTTGGCGCAGCGTTATGGGAATGAAAATTGGTTGCCAACTGATGCCCAGTCCATGAGCAAAGTTATGCAATGGTTGTTCACCGCAGCTAACTACATTCGTCAGGGATCAGAATTTGCTAGGCTTTATCATCTGTTTCAAATTCCTCTAGATGTGGAACTAGCTACAGAAAAAGCTGCTGAAGTTCTGAAAGTATTCGACGAACATTTGAGCGATCGCCAATGGCTAGAACTCAACCGCCCAACAATTGCAGATATAGCTTGTTTCCCATACATTGCGCTAGCTCCAGATGGCAAAATATCTCTCGATCCCTATCCCAATGTGGTTGCATGGATTGAGCGGATAAAACAACTACCTGGTTACATTGGAATGCCAGGACTTTAAAACTTGAAAATTTCTGTCACTTCACTCGACGTTAAAAGTAAAAATAAAGATGAATTCAATATCTATTTTTACTTTTTCATACATCTTTAACAAATTGTCTAAATTCATTGATTATAAATTACGAATTAATACAATGTCTTTTCATGATGGAGAAATTACAGTCCAAACCCAGGCGGGGGTGAGAGATGAGGCGCAACGTCTGTGTCACGTCATCAGCAGCACAATCAAGCCATCTGCTCAAGAATTCCTTCGCACGCAACAATTAGCAGTCGCTAGTACAGTGGATGTAAACGGTAAAGTCTGGGCATCTTTATTAACAGAACAACCTGGTTTTGTACAAGTATTGAATGAACAGAACTTACAGATTAATGTCACCCTCATACATATCGATCCGATACACCAAAATTTACAAAATAACAATGATATTGGGCTATTAATAATTGATTTAACAAACCGCAGGCGTTTACGTTTAAATGGCAAAGCAGAGATAAATTATGAGAATATCAAAGTACAAATTCAACAAGCATTTTTTAACTGTCCTAAATACATCCAGGTACGTCACATAGAAAAAACTGTGACTGATTCATTAGGAAAAACTGAAGCTTTTATTAGAGATGCTTTGAGTGAGACAAATCAACTTTGGATAGCCCAATCTGACACATTTTTCATCGCCAGTTATCATCCAGAAAGTGGGGCTGATGCTTCCCACAGGGGGGGCTTTCCGGGTTTTGTGCAAGTTGTGAATAGTAATAAACTTGTGTTTCCCGATTACTCTGGTAATAATATGTTTCAGACATTCGGTAACTTAAGTGTAAATCCCAAAGCAGGTTTATTGTTTATCGATTTTGGTCAAGGTCACACATTGCAATTGACTGGAAAAGCAAAGGTAGTTTGGGATGCAGAAAAATTAACTGAGTTTGCTGGGGCGCAGCGTATAGTAGAGTTTGATATTAAGCAGGTTTTGGAAATTAGAAATGCTTGTTCTCTGCGTTGGCAATTTGGGGAATATTCGCCAGTGAATCCTGGATGAGAGGTAATTCTTTATGCCAATAGCAATCAAATGCTACGATTTATAAAAACTCGCGTTCAACATCTCTTGATTGATGAAATACTCGGAAAATTTCTATGCCATCATTTATTTTTTTATAAAATACAACATAAGGCTTAACAGGGGAGCTTCTAAGTTCATCCATTAAATCATCTTGCTTTTTGCCCATATCAGGAAACTGAGCAAGCATTGGAAAACGATTCAGAATTTGAGCTATCTGTTTATCGGCTGCAAGTTGATTCTGTTGAGCAAGGTAAGTCCAGATATCTTCTAAGTCTTGTTCAGCTTGCTGAGAAATTCTATAGCGATTCATTTTCAGCTATCCCGCTTTAGCTGACGCTGGCCTCGTGCCTTAATATTTTCCAGCAAACTGGGTAAAGACTGATCATCGTATTCAGTATATTCTCCATTCTTAATCTGTTCGGCAGCGATCGCAATATCTCGCTGTAATGTTTCTAACTTCAGTTGACGCAGTTCTTCTTCTGCACGCTCAAGTCTATCCATCATTTCTTGAAAAGCACCTGCATCCTGGACAACGACTTCTGCTTTGCCGTTGACGGTAAGCACGAGAGGTGATTTGGTTACCTTGATCCTCTCTAAAAACTGTTTGACGTTGCGCTTAAAGTCTGTAAGCGAGTGAATATGCTCTAGATTAATCATAAATTAGATATTGAATTAAGTACTTAATTAAATCTCTATTCAATACTATCAAAGTTATCGTCATCTAGATCAGATAAAAAAGCGATCGCTCCTTAACCACTGCGATCGCCAAATTGACCTTTCTCAATCCAAAATTGCTTCTAAGCAAACAAGAACTGCGCCGTATTACCAGCAGCTAAATTCAGTCCAATATTGTTGCTGGTGAAGCCAGTCACCCCGCGCAATTCAGCCAGGACTTGACTGGAACCAAATCCGCTATTACCTTCAAGTCCATCACTGAGGCTCAAAAAGGTGCTATTGCCCTTAACCAATACATCAATCGCCTCAATTCCTTCAAACTGAAGTAAATCACCGCCACGCCGATTAAATTGATGAATGACATCGCTACCATCGCCACTGCGGTAGATAACAGTATCGACATCCTGGTCATGATTGAGATACAGAGTGTCATTGCCTGCATTACCAATTACGATATCTGCACCCACTCCAGCATAGAGGATGTCATCACCATCCCCACCACGCAGGAGATCGTTACCACTCAAACCACGAATGATGTCATCACCACCTTGACCATTAATCACATCGTCGGAGTTGGCAAAGCCGCGCACATCGTTGTCGAGGTCATTCAGGAAGGTGACAGTATTACGATTCCAGATTTGATGTTGAGTGGAGTCGGCATTGAAGACATCAAAGTTGTCGCTCAGTCGGGGACTATCGCTAAACACAATATTGCCTACCTGTCCATGCTGACCACCAGGAATCGGTAGGTTATCTAAATTCTCCAGGGCAAAATCTTTCAGGATAACTTTGGTATCATCCACATCTTCAAAACTCACTTCTAAATCAGAACCAACTTGAGTCAGCAATAGATTTTTAGCAATTAAATCGGCTCCTTCAAACACCAATTCATCAAAAGTAGACAACACTTCTTCAGAGGGATTGCTACCGCGACCTACGCCAGTGAAGTCTTCAACAACAATAGTGCCATCACCCCGGTTGACTTTGACTGGATAGACGTTGCTATCTCGATCTCCAGTGGATGCACTATTGTTGGCGAACGTGTTATTACCCCTTTCACTTATAACCGCACCAGATTGGACGAAGATAGCACCCCCTCGACCCTGTCCATTCTGGTTGCCTGTTCCACCCGTAGCAGAGTTGTTGATAAAGGCACTGTTCCCGGCACTAAAGCGTCCGCCCTCCGTCACAAATACGGCACCACCCAAACCGGCACCGCCGCCGCCCCGGCCACCAAAACCGCCTGCTCCAGGGCTGTCACCCAAAAAGGTAGCGCTGCCGCTGCCACCCGCACTCCCGGCACCGCCATTACCAGCAAAAGCCCCTCCCGTGCCTCCGCTGCCACCAGAACCACCCGCTCCAGTCCTTCCCAGTAGGACGTTGGCACCGCCGCCGCCACCACCACCGCCGCCGCCGCCGCCACCACCAAAACCACCAGCGCCACCAGTGCCACCATTACCGCCGCGAGTAGCATCCGCGCTAGCACCTATTCCACCGTGACCGCCGCCACTACCACCGCCACTACCACCGCCAGCACCATAGTTGCCAGAAGAGCCATTGGTACCAGCACCACCGGCAAAGATATCAATGCCATTAACGTAACCACCCCGCCCCCCAAGTCCGCCACTACCGGGGACTGCACCAAACCTCCTACCGCCACCGGCACCTCCCCTAAAGCCAGATTGACCAGACTCAGCGTCGTTGCCGCCCCGGCCACCATCCTGGAGGTTAAAGCCGCCATTGCCACCTACTGCCCGGTTATCGACGAAAGCCACTTGATCGACCGTCACATTGCCACGATTGATAAACAGGGCACCGCCCGCCCCCAAACCACCGCCGCCGCTTTTCTGTCCATCCCCACCGTAGGCATAGCCGTTGATAAATCTCAAGTTAGAGAAGTCGGCTGTGGCTCGATCCACAGAAATAATTTGGGTGCGATTTTGTCCATTGAAACCGCTGGTGTTAATCCCATTGCCTTGAAAGGTAATTCTGCCCAGATTGGGGGTAATGACGATCGGTTGGTTAAGCTGGGCAATCCCATACAAATTAATCGTGTCATCTTCAAAAGAAGCGATCGCCTGACTGACAGCTTCCCGCAGACTGAGTAATCCGTCATTTGGGTCAACAACATCGTCGTATCGAGTCACTGTAAACGTAGCCATTTGATTTTCTCCTAAATTTACTTGTATGGTTATTTGTGGAAATTGCACGTCAAGCAATGCCCTGGAATGGCAGTTGGTTTTATCTGCACCGTTAGAGTGCTAAACGTGGTTATAGAATTTGAAAATAAGAGTGCGGTAGGAATCCCTTGCTATTGGGGTTGTGGATTTCGCGATCGCTAATCTTGTTATATGAGTTCAAGCGTGCCTGAGCAATATAGAAAAGTTAAGGACTTGCTTGCATCATGTGCGACTTAACTTTTATGGGAGCGATGTCTTACGACAAGCCGATGCAGCGTCTAAGCACGCTCTGGCTATATACTTCTAAATTTAATTACTGCATTCTTTCCAAAATCACAAAATGTATTTTCTGTCAAGGTCAGTTTTTCTAGGGATGCTGGGCAAAAAAACTGATCTTTTATATAAGTGGTGCGATCGCGTAATTCTAGTAAAGATATAAATCCACACACTCTCAACATAGGCGTTGATAACATGGAGTAAATCATGCCCCAATATCCTCTCAATATCGGTATCGAACTAGTCCCTACAAATATTGTTAACTTTATTGCTTTCAAGAAGGCAGCGAATGATAATTTTTTCATGCCTTTTCCTTCCAGGCTAACCCGGCAGAACCGAGTGAGGAAGGATAAGGTAAAACACAAGGCTAACTCTTACTTGCAAGATACCGAAGAGATTTTAAGTGCAGAAGTTGCCGCATTACAACGAGAATTGGCTTTAATTAAGCAGGAAAAAGCCGAATTAGAAAGTCTACTGAAACAGCAGGAAGAGACTAAAAAACTCCAACTACAAGAGATGCAAATAGAGATTGACTTAAATAAAGTTGCACATCAGGTAGCAGAAATTACTCAAACTGATTATTTTCAACAATTACAAATAGAAATTGCATCCCTTCGTAATACCAAGATATCTTAATTACGAATTATCCCTCTATGTCTAAAATTATTGCGGTTCACTCATTCCGAGGCGGAACTGGTAAATCTAACTTAACAGCAAATTTAGCAGTAACAATGGCACTCCAAAGCAAGCGAGTTGCTATTGTAGATACTGACCTGCAATCTCCAGGTATTCATGCTCTATTCGGCATTGATGAGACAATTACAGGCAAGACATTAAATGACTATTTATGGAATCGTAGTTCCATTGCTGACACCGCTTGTGATGTAACTTCTTTTCTCGCAATTCCTCAAGGGAAGGTTTATCTCATACCTTCTAGCATCAATGCTGATGAAATTGCGAAAATTCTGAGCGAAGGCTACAACGTTAGTCTACTCAATAGTGGATTCCAACGATTAATTAAAGAGCTAGAGTTAGACTACTTATTTATTGATACTCACCCCGGACTGAGTCGAGAAACTTTACTTTCCATAGCTATTTCCGACCTGTTGATTGTGATTCTCCGTCCAGATCGGCAAGACTTTCAAGGCACATCTGTAACAGTTAATATTGCTCGTCAGCTTCAAGTCTGTAAGATGATGATGATCATTAATAAGACACCAAGCCGCATGGACTTTTCATCGCTACAGCAAAAAGTAGAAAAAACTTATAACGTCCCAGTTGCAGGTATATTTCCACTTTCAGAAGATATGGCACAACTCGGCAGTAGTGAAATATTTTGTTTGCAATATCCTGAGCATTCCTTGACTCAAATCCTGCAACAGGTGGCACAAAAAGCAAGTATAAACTACTGAAGAATCAAAAATATTTGGATAAACCTATCAAGCTTGAAGTGAAATAAATAAAAATGACTCAAAGTATCCAACAACAAGCAATAACATTTGAAATAGCTCTAAAAATAGCAGATGCCGCAGTATTTGCTAAGACAAAAAGACATCTAAAAAACATTGAAGTAGCCGTACTTCAGGGAGCTTTACTTGGTCAGAGATATGACAAAATTGCCGCAGAATGTGACTATGCTCCTGAGTATATCAAGCATGATGTGGGGCCAAAATTATGGCAGATTCTTTCATCTAGTCTAGGGGAAAAAGTCAATAAAACTAATTTGATGGCTGTCCTCGCACAACGAGCTTCTGAAGAAGTTAAAATTGAGAATTATTCCTCATTTCCTAATCCCCAATCCCTAGACTTTACTTCCCATTCCCCAGAATTAGAATCACCTGTTGGACTCATACCATTGGAATCTGCCTTGTATGTAGAACGTCCTCCTGTAGAATCTCGCTGTTATGAAGAAATTACCAAACCGGGGGCGTTGATTCGCATTAAAGCACCTAGTCAAATGGGTAAGACTTCTTTAATGGTGAGAATTCTGGCTCATGCCAAACAACATAATTCTGCGGAAGTACGTACTGTGGCTCTGAGCTTGCAGCGAGCAGAACGTTCTATTTTTAATGACTTAGATAAATTCTTGCGTTGGTTTTGTGCTTCTATTACTCGCAAGCTTCAGCTACCTCATCGAGTCGAGGATTGTTGGAGTGAAACTTTTGGGAGTAAAAGCAACTGTACTGCGTATTTTGAAGACTGTTTATTACCAGATATTAATGGTGTTCTGGTATTAGCTTTAGATCAAGTTGATGAGGTGTTTTTACATCCAGAAATTGCCGATGATTTCTTTACTCTCTTACGTTCTTGGTATGAAGAAGCAGCATACGGAGATAGTGGTAATCCTCTGTGGCAAAATCTCCATTTGGTTATAGTCCATTCCACAGAGGTGTATATTCCTCTGGATATTAATAAGTCACCTTTTAATGTGGGTTTGGCAATTGAATTGCAAACATTTACACCCTTGCAAGTATTTAATGTAGCCCAACGTTATGGAATCCATTTATCTGAAGGTGAATTATCAGAATTGATGCAGCTTGTAGATGGACATCCATATTTGGTGCAACAAGCTTTGTATCATTTAGCGCAGCAAAACTTGACTTTGAAGCAGTTAGTCCAAACCGCAGCTACAGATGCAGGTATTTATAGCAATCATTTGCATCGACATTTACGAAGCTTACAAGAACATCCTCAATTAGCCGCAGCATACGAGGAGGTAATCCATTGCTCAACGCCTGTAGAGTTAGAACAGACTTTAGCATTTAAGCTCCACAGTATGGGGTTAGTTAAGCTGCAAGGAAATCGGGTGATATCGAGTTGTGAGCTATATCGACAGTATTTTGAAGAAGCTTTACGACCAAATAGTACATATAAATACGTAGACACATGAGCAGAAGAATACTTTTGTCATCTCCGTCTGGGCTGAATTTTATTGCGGCTTTGCTACCCGAATTTTTTAAGAAGTCGGGTAGCTAAATCCAGCTTATTTTCAGTGAAATTTTATCCTATAAATACTAGTATTTTTCAAAAATTTAACCATATTACTATAGATTATTAAACTACATAGTTCAGAACGAAAACAGTCTAAACGGTTCTTGAAGGAGACTTATATCTGTCTTCTGGCTTTTGCTTTTATCTCATTTGGAAGAAAGAATTGTAAAGCAGACTTAGTAATCTGTATACAGACGCAATCGGAATTTTTGAGGTAATTATGAATATTATTGTTTGGGTAGTATTAGGTCTGATTGCTGGTGCGATCGCTAAAGCTATTTATCCAGGTTATCAAGGTGGCGGTATTCTTTCGACAATGATTTTGGGTATTATCGGTGCTTTCGTCGGCGGTAGTTTATTTACATTGCTTCGTACAGGGACTCTACAACTGACTGCTGCTGGTGCGGGTTTAAGTATTCCTGGATTATTTGTTGCGGTACTCGGCTCGATTATTGCTATTTATCTGTGGGGACTGTTGAGCAGAAGCAGTAACGCCTAACTGGAAAATCAGATGAGGAGTATGTAGATTTACTAGTTTGCTCTCAAACTGGTGAACATTATCAAACCTAACAACTCAATCAATTTTACTAAAAAAGTTACGGTATGTTTTTTCACAAAAAAGAACCCATCCATGTAGTGAAAGTGAGTGAGGCTAGTCCTCGTTTCGCTCAGTTACTACTAGAGCAATTTGGTGGAGCTACTGGCGAGTTGTCAGCTGCACTACAATACTGGGTACAGTCATTCCACGTCGAAAATCCTGGGATTAAAGACATGCTACAGGATATTGCGATCAAGGAATTTGGTCATCTAGAAATGGTTGGCAAACTCATCGAAGCTCATACCAAAAATACAGACCAAACTGAGGCTTATAAAAGTACTTTGTTTGCTATCCGAGGAATCGGCCCTCATTTTCTAGATAGTCAAGGTAACGCTTGGAATGCAAATTACTTGAATGAGGGTGGAGATGTTGTACGTGACCTGAGAGCTAATATTGCAGCTGAAGCTGGCGCACGTCAAACTTACGAAGAGTTGATTAAGTTAGCTACCGACCAAGGAACTAAAGAAACTTTGGTGCATCTTTTGACACGAGAAGTTTCTCATACCCAAATGTTTATGAAGGCTCTAGATTCACTGGGTAAGTTAACCGATCCGTTTTTTGGTAATATCCAACCTGATGAAACAGTCGCTCTTTACTACAACTTATCTACAAATGGTAGTGGTCAAGATCAGCGTGGCCCTTGGAATTCTGAACCAACTTTCAAATACATTGCCAATCCGCTAGAAAGTCGTTCCTAATTAACTTGAAAGAGGCTAAACCTATAGCAGTATTGCAAGTAAGGATGAATGGCTATTCGTCCTTACTTCTGCAAATACTAAAACTGACAACTGGGAGATTGATTTGTGATTGTCAATGCTACACGTAATGGTTGGGACATCATTTATCATCGCGCTCATGCTTTGTTAGCGGCTCAATTAGCGGGACAGTGGCGACGCAAAAACGCTCCAGCACGGTTATATGAAACGTTAGCAGCTATTTCCCATCATGATGACCTAGAAAAAGAATGGCAAGAGAACAATCTAACTGAAGCAGGCGCGCCTATGGATTTCACCATGCATCAAGAAACGTCTATCAATCAACTAGTAAATCTAGCGAAAAATGCTCAATATCGAGGAAGATGGGTAGCACTATTGATTTCCAAGCACATCAGCTACTTGCATGAGCCAAAAAGGGGACAGTCTTCAGAGTTGGACAATTTTCTTGATGAGCAACTGCAAAACCAGCAGTATTGGTGCCAGGAACTTGGTTTGCAACAGACAGATGTGGATGCAGCTTATGCATTCATGAAATGGTGCGATCGCCTGTCTCTGATTCTTTGTCAGCAGGAACTACCTGCTGATGAGCGGTTTTTAGAAATTAGTCAGGGGCCTGATGGTCAGCGTTATGACATTATGGAACGTAGTGATGGCTTAGTTACAGTTAAACCCTGGCCTTTTGAAGATGATCAGTTTACGGTCAACGTTGAAGCTTGTAACCTCTCTCAGGTAAAGTTTGCAAGCAATGCCGAGCTAACTCAAGCACTCCAAACAGCCCCCATTAATGTGCTGGAGTGGACATTTGTCAAGAGTTAAGTTAGGGATTTGGGAAACCAATACTCTGAAGCAACATAAGGAAGATGGTAGCAGGAAAGAAAGGTTAGTACCGTTTCGCTTCTAGGAGAATTATCTGTAGCCTTGTTTTAGGAAATAGGGGTAAATCTTAAGAGAAAAAAGAAAATACCTTCCCTGTCACTTAGTTCCCGATTTCTATAAGAAGTCTAATCTAAAATGCGTCAGGATCTCTGTCCTGACGCACCGAAAAGTTGTATTTCAATACGTTAAGCTAATGCTAACGTGAACTGGGAATATTTTCTGTTGATATCAACTTGACTGAGTCAACAATTGATGGAATTAGCGAGTAATGGCGTAATGTTGTTCGGGAACTGGATAGCCCGCTTCTCCAAAAGTTTCCCGAATGACTCTATTGGTGTCGAAATACACCTGCCAGTAATGGTCATTGCTGGCGTATGGTCTTACTGCTAGTACAGGGCCAGCTAGGTTAAACTCTAAAATTTCTACATCTGGAGCTGGATCTGTAAGAACGTTGGCAATTTGACTAACCCGCTCCTTTAAAAGATGGATAGCTTCATTGTGATTGACACTGTGATGAAGTTGAGCAACCAACTCTACCCGTCTGTAAGGGTTCGCAGAAAAGTTCTGGATGTTATCTGCAAAAATTTTATTATTTGCCACAATAGTCAACACGTTATCAAGTGTATTGATATAAGTGGTGAATAGCCCGACTTCTGTGACTGTCCCTGTGACACCTCCGGCGGTAATGAAGTCACCAACTTTGAAGGGTCGAAAAATAATCAAAAATGCGCCTGCGGCAAAGTTTGCTAGCAGTCCACCCCACGCAGCACCAATTGCAACACCAGCAGCTGCTAATAAGGCTGCAAAGGAAGTCGTTTCAATGCCGAAAAAGCCTAAAAGTGCAACAACTAGAATGACTCTTAGTGTTACAGCAATTATGTTGACAAGATAGGTAACAATGGTGGCGTCTACATGCTGGCTTCTGAAACCGCGCTTTAATAAGCGCAGTACAAATTCAATTAGTTTTTGACCAATAAGCCAGAGAGCGATCGCACCAATAACTTTGAGTCCAAACTCAGTCAGTAATTGTAGTGCAACTTGAGTAATCTGATTCAGATTCATAGATTTATTTGGGATGAGTTGTAGTGGATACATTTAGTAAAATGTATACATATCCCTAAAGTGAAAAGATTCTGAAAGTTTTAAGAAATTTTTGGGGATCAGACTAAAAACGCGCACAGATGTCTGACTGAATCTTTGATAAATTTGTCTATACCAATCAAAAAACGCCTGGGAGTGTTGCCGTGTTTCCACCCCAGACGCTTTTATCTTTAACTTGCTCCTCACACTCTTAAACTATATCACTGACACTAATGACTGGCAAGTGAATGAAACGAAAGTTTGTCAAGTCGATAAATCCTTGGTTTTCTGGCATTAAATTAAAAAGCGCCTGGGAGTGTTGCCGTGTTTCCACCCCAGACGCTTTTTATCTTCAACTTGCTCCTCACACTCTCAAACTATATCACTTGCACTAGCAACTGGCAAGCTTATGAGACAAATTAGCGATTTTCTGGCATTAAATTAAAAAGCGCCTGGGAGTGTTGCCGTGTTTCCACCCCAGGCGCTTTTTATCTTCAACTTGCTCCTCACACTCCTAGACAATACCACTTGTTTTATAAAATAACAAGTATATTATGTAGCTCTTTATTAAGTTTTTGGTAAAGTTTTGCCACATCGAATTTAAAAGGCTGTTACCAGGAGGTAGAACTGACCCAACTAAAAAGCGCCGGGGCGTGTTGCCATGTTTCCACTCCCAGCGCTTTTTAATTTCAACTTGCTCCTCACACAACCAAAGAATAGCACTGCTTTTAGAGTATAGCCAGTATGGGCGGTGACACTTTACTAACTGCACCAGATGGGTTGAGGTAGCAGGCGAGAGGAATTTTCCCCTTTCTACTAGCCTATTTCTTAGTGTAAGAAGTGACGCACACCAGTTAATACCATCACTAAACCTAATTCATTGGCAGCTTTGATGGAATCTTGATCTCGCAAACTGCCTCCTGGTTGGACAATGGCAGTAATGCCGGCGGCGGCGGCGGTTCTCACGGAATCATCAAAGGGGAAAAATCCGTCACTGGCAAGAGTTGCTCCTCTGGCTTGATCTCCTGCTTGTTCTAGGGCGATTTTGACTGAACCGACGCGATTCATTTGTCCCGCGCCCACGCCTAAGGTAGTGCGATCGCTAGTAATTACAATGGCATTAGATTTCACATGCTTGCAAACTTTCCAAGCAAACAGCAATTCTGCTAACTCATCGGTGGTGGGTTGACGTGTGGTGACAACTTGCCATTTGCTGGTGTCAGCAAGTATGTCATCAGCAGATTGGACGAGGAAACCACCTGCGATCGCTTTCACTGTATCTTTAGGGCCGCTACTCAAATCTGCTAGAGTCAAAACCCGTACTTTCGATTTAGCAGCCAGAATTTCTTGAGCATCCGCTTCACAACTCGGTGCAACCACACATTCTAAAAATGTTTTGGTTAACTCGCTTGCTGTATCATTATCAATCGGACGATTGAGAGCGACAATTCCACCAAAAGCAGAAACAGAATCAGCGTTGAAAGCCTTTTGATACGCTTCTGAAATAGTGCTTCCCAATGCCGTACCACAGGGATTTGTATGTTTAATTATAGTTGCTGCTGGAGTATCAGTGAATTCAGCAATAATTCGGCGTGCGGCTTCTAAATCAACTAAGTTATTGTAACTAAGTTCTTTGCCTTGCAGTTTTGTCGCGGCTGTCCATCCCGTTGGAGTAGTACCAATTTGATACCAGGCGGCGGGTTGATGGGGATTTTCGCCGTAACGCAGAGATTGCAATTGTGTGCCACTAAGGGTGTATTGCTGTGCTTCTGCCAGGTAAGAGGCGAACTGACAACTCAGCGCTTGCGCTATCGCGCGATCGTAACTAGCCGTATGCAAAAATCCTTTTAAAGCTGCCCTTTGCCGAAACTCTAGGGATGATTCGCCGTTATTTTGGCGCAATTCCTGCAAATACTCGTCATACTGTGCTGGATCGCATAACACCGCCAGATGGGCAAAGTTTTTCGATGATGCCCGTAGCATTGCTGGCCCACCAATATCAATCTGTTCAACGGCTTCTAATAATGTTACCCCTGGTTTAGCGATCGTTTCCTCGAAAGGATATAGATTCACCACCACTAAATCAATCGGGCGAATTTGGTTATTTTCTAAATCTGTAATATCTTGGGGAACATCCCGCCGCGCCAAAATCCCGCCATGAATTCGAGGATGTAGCGTTTTGACTCGACCACCTAAAATTTCTGGTGAACCTGTATAATCAGAAACTTTTGTAACTGGAATTCCTGCATCTTTGAGGGCTTGGGCTGTTCCCCCACTGCTGATTAAATCAAAGTCGAATTCTTCAACCAAGCTACGGGCTAGATCAATAATACCAGTTTTGTTAGATACACTCAGCAGGGCTAGACGCACCATAATTCCCCAGTTTCTTTAAATTACCAGCAGATGTTTATTGTACACAAGTTTGTAATCAGCACTTCAGTGCTTGCTGAATCAGAACTTTAGTCCTGACTACGAACAAATTAAATTTTTAGTCGGCATTTCAGTGCTTCTAGAATCAGGACTAAAATCTATGTCCGAAAAACTTGTACAGCATCATCTACTATAGATAACTTTACCCTTGTACCTACGGGTAAGACCGTATCGGTCATTGTTCGGGCATGAATTTCTTTACCAGAGGGAGTTTGCAAACAATATTGGTATTCTCTTCCTAAAAAGCGTCGAGTGCGGATAACTACAGACGCATCAGTAGCTGGCTTTAAAATCAGGTCTTCCTGACGGATCATGATTTCGCCAGTATCGTGGGTTAGATCTACTGTGAGTTTAAAGCTACCAACTTCTGTTTCCCAGAAATTACCTTGACGGCGGGCGGGGAGAAAATTAGCTTGAGTGACAAATTCAGCAACGAAGCGTGACGTGGGATGAGTGTAAATTTCTTCTGGCGTACCGATTTGTTCTAAATGCCCTTGCTGCATAACGCCTACAATATCTGAAATAGCTAGTGCTTCTTCTTGGTCGTGGGTGACAAAAATTGCTGAAGTACCGGCTGCTTTGAGAATATTTCGCATTTCTTCTCGCAGACGCAACCTGACTTGAATATCCAGATTGCTTAAGGGTTCATCTAAAAGTATCAGTTGCGGTTGGGGTGCTAAAGCGCGGGCTAGAGCGACTCGTTGCTGCTGTCCACCAGAAAGTTCATAAGGATAACGATTTTCTAAGCCTTCTAGCCCTACTAGCTGCAAAACTTCAGCTACTCGCTTGTTTATTTGCTGTTTATTGAATTTTCTCAGCCCAAAGGCCATATTTTCTGTGACATTCAGATGGGGAAACAGTGCGTAATCTTGAAACACAATGCCGACATCACGCTGTTCTGTGGGAATGTAATGAGAGTGTTGGCGTAGCCCAACCGACGCATCGCATACTATCTGTCCGCAAATTTCCACCGTTCCTGTTTGTGGGCGCTCAAAGCCAGCAATTATTCGCAACAAGGTTGTTTTACCACAACCAGAGGGGCCAAGCAATCCTAAGATATCGCCTTGTTGTAAGGTCAAAGATACGTTATTTACAGCAGGTAAAGTATTTTTAGTAAACTGCTTGGTGACATTTTGTAGTTGAAGAATTGCTTGTTGCATAATTTGAATAACAGAGGAAATCTTAAGAATGATTAGGAAGATAACTATCTCCAAATTATAATTTTAGGTGTAGCTAAATAATATAGTTTTACTGGCAAATAAAAGCAGGAGGAGGAGAAGAACAAATAACAAATAACAAACCTAGCCAGTTAACCTGATTTATCCCACACTAACTAATACAGGCTTTTTGATTTTTTTGTGATCTCCTTATTTTCACATCAAAAAATTGTCAGTTTTGAGTTTTTAATTACTTTTTCTTGCTTGATGTTTTCTTGCGATAACACGAATAAAGTTGAAGCTACAGAAACTAAAAGCATCGCCAATGAAGCGGCGGCGGCGTCGGCAAAATCCACGTTTTCTGTGGCTTGCCATATTTGTGCTGCTAAAGTGTCAAAGCCTATGGGTGCTAACAGCATAGTCGCAGGTAGTTCTTTAATAGCTGTGAGAAACACCAACACTGCACCACTTAAGACACCAGGTCTTACTAGAGGTAGGGTGATTTCTCTTAAGGTTTGCCAAGCAGAACGACCCAAACTTCTCGCTGATTCTTCCAGTTGGGGATTGACTTGTAACAAAGAAGTACGTACCGCTCCTACTGATTGGGGTAAAAACAACACCAAATAGGCAAATATGAGCATTGGCAAAGTTTGATATAAAACTGGTAAATAGTTTGCACCAAAAAATACCAACGACAGCGCTACCACAATTCCTGGCACACCAAAACCCACATAGGAACAGCGCTCAATTATGGCGGTGACTTTAGTAGGAAACCTGACTGATAAAATTGCTATGGGTAAGGCAAAGATAGTAGTAGCCAAAGCTGCTAGCCCTGCGGCTAAGAGGGAGTTGCTCATGCTGGGTAACAAGTTAGGAAAGCTGTAGCCAGCGTTGAGTCCGCGCATCAGCCAAAATAAGGTGATACCTACTGGTAAGATGACACCACAACTAGTGATCAGTAAGCAAAAGCCCAAAGCTGGCCATTTCCAAATTCCCAACTTGACGATTTTGGGCGGACGTAGGGAAGCGGAACCACGACTATAATAAGCAGCGCGCGATCGCACTCGATACTCTAACCATAAAATCAACAGTACTAGGGTGACTAGCATTAAAGCTAAAACTGCGGCTGTGTTGCGATTAAAACTAGCTTTGTACTGCAAAAAAATTGCCCGTGTAAAGGTATCAAACCGCATCAGCGAGGGTGTGCCAAAGTCGCGCAAAGAGTACAAAGCTACTAATAATCCCCCAGCAATGATTGATGGTTTTAGCTGAGGCAAAACTACCTTAAAAAAGGTGGCTCTACTACTGTGGCCCAAACTCCGTCCAGCTTCTTCTGTCGCTGGATCTATACCTTGCAAACCAGAACGGACACTCAGCAGGAGATAAGGATAGGTAAACAAGGTGATGGCGAGGACTGTCCCCGGAAAGCCATAAATCGAGGGTAATTCTTCTACCCCCAATGGTTGCAGTAATAATTGTAAAAAACTACCTCTGGGCGCAAAGGTGGCAATTAATGCAAAACTACCTACGTAACTGGGAATCGCTAAGGGTAGGGTTGTGGCTATTAACCAAAAGCCTTTTCCTGGTAAGTCTGTCCGCACTGTTAAGAATGCCAATGGTACGGCAATAAGTGTTGACAATAAAGTTACTGTTGCCGCCATTGCCGCGCTATTGAAGAAAATACTGATATTGCGGGGACGGGAAATTAGTGCCTGAAACTCTTCCCCACCAATACCAACAGCACGAATCACCAAGTATGCTAGCGGCAGGGTAATCGCAACTGCGACTACCACCGCCGCTAGAATCAAAAATAATGGAGGGCGAACCGATGTTTTCAATTGCTACAAAGCTCCTGCCTCTTGTAGTAATTCCAGAGTTCCTGGCAAGTCATTCAAGTTAGTGAGATTGATCTTTGGTGTCTGAATCTTGCTCAATGGTACTTGGTTTGCTGGACCTGCTATTCCTGAAACTAAGGGATATTCGTTAGTTTCTTTGGCAAAGTAAGTTTGTGAGCTTGGTTTGAGCAGGTAGGCAATAAATTTTTCTACGTCTGCTTTTTGCTTGGTGGAGTCTATAATTGCAACTCCCGCAATGTTAATCATTGATCCTGCGTCTTGTTTGGTGTAATGCCGGTCTACAGGGAAGTTAGGGTTACTTTTTTTGAAGCCGCTTAGGTAGTAGTTGTTTACTAGACCGATTTGAGTTTCTCCGCGTCCTAGTGCTTCGACAATTGCTGTATTGTTGCGGTAATCTTTGACTCCATTAGCTTTCATGCCTCTTAGCCATTGTAGAGTCTTGGGTTCTCCCTCTAACACTCTCATGGCGGTGACAAATGACTGAAATGAGCCATTAGTTGGTGCCCAGGCAACTTTACCGCGCCATTGTGGTTTTGTTAAGTCCCAAATAGAATTTGGCAGTTGATTCTTTTTGACTAAGTTAGTGTTGTAGTTCAGTACACGGGCGCGTCCAGAGATACCTAGCCAATGGCCCTGAGGAGAACGAAAGCGAGAATCTACTTGATTGAGCAAGTTAGATGAAATTGGTAGTGTGCGCTTTTGTCTTTGCAGAGTGCCTAAAGCACCAGCGTCTTGAGCAAAAAACAAATCAGCACGGCTGTTTTTTCCTTCTTCTATCAGGGCTATGGCTAACTCGGCGGTATCACCATAACGCACTTGGATATTGATACCCAAGTCTTTTTTTGCTTGTTCGAGCAATGGCTCAATTAGCTTTTGCCCTCTACCTGAATAGATTGTGATGGTTTTGGTTTGTGCCTCAACACTAAGAACTGTTCCTGAGCAGAGCATGAAAGCTAGAGCGCCTGCTGCAACTTTCATCGATGGCAAAGTTTTCAATTTCCTAACCTCTGTTTTTCCTTAAAAGGAATATTTAGCAATAGTTTCTACTATTTATAACTATTATCATTAACTGGTACTTGTAAGCAAGAAAACTTTTCAGAAACTTTAAATTTTCTCTCGTTCCGAGTGAAAGACTCAGCATTTGAGGGTTTAATGCTCATACATGCAGATGCTTTCAGCGATCGCTCAACGACTAAACAAACTGCAAGCAGCGCACATTTTTTCTCTAGAAGAATTAAAATTTTTTATCAACTTATTTATAAAATTTTTTAAATAATTAGGCAAATACTATTGTTAACAATTGACTTGGATCAGTATCTAATCATCCATAAATCAACTTAAATAAACCTTGAATTCTATATTTTAAATATTTTTAACCAATTATTTAATAATTACTATTAATAAAGCTCTAATAAATTATTAGCTCATGGTAATTGGTGTGAGGTAGCAACAATGTTGTCAAATAAGATTTCTTTCTGGCTGTTAATCGCCATCACCCTGTCTGTACAAGTCTGGTTTGAAACAGCCAGCGCTACAGAGGTCAAAGATAGCCAACCAACAGAAAAACTCATAGCATCAAATTTCAGTCTCGACCCAGGCGTTGATGACCTTGGTCAAGTTACAAGTATTTCGTAAATGTCTGATGTCCAGCCCACAGATTGGGCATTCCAGGCTTTACAATCTTTGGTGGAACGCTATGGTTGTGTCAAAATACAGGTACTTCGTGCCACATAGAGGGGTTTTACCGTTATCAATTGACATACTCACCTGCCTGAAGGCGAGGTGATTCTTGACGCTTCGCTGACAGATGCTACCGAAATAGTCTTACTCCGTCTCTGCGTCCGTTTAGAGTCGTGGCAATGCCCTATCCCGACTTTGTTTATATTTTTAGCTGCATTCTCATCACGGTCGTGTTTAGTTCCACAATTTAAACACTGAACCGACCGAATTTTTAAATCAAGCTTGCCCCATTTGTATCCACATTCAGAACAAATCTGACTTGTTGGTTCCCATCGACTTATAACGTAAAAATCTCGATTAAGTTTTTCAGACTTACTTTCGCACAAAGTTCTAAACTCTCTCCACCCTTGTAGACTAATTGCCCTAGAAAGTTTGCGGTTTTTAACCATCCCAGATACGTTTAAATCTTCCAAAACAATAGCTTGATTTTCACTCACTATTTTGGTAGATAGCTTATGCAAGAAGTCTTTACGAGTATCGGTGACTTGATTGTGCAGTTTGGCAATTCTAATCCGAGTTCTGTTTCTACGTTTAGAGTCCTTGGGTTGACGTGCTAGTTTTTTCTGAAGTTTCCGAATTTTCTTGTCTAACCTTGAATAATCAGGGCTTTCCGCTTTTTCACCATTACTCATTACAGCAAAAGCTTTGATTCCCAAATCAATACCAATGCTTTGGTTTTTAGCATCAATATTAACAGGTTCAATCTCTACTACAAAGCTGAGAAAATAGCGATTAGCACAATCCTTGATGACTGTGACGGATGTAGGCGATGACGGTAAATCCCTAGACCAAATTGGTTTAACATTACCAATTTTAGTTAGATATACCTCATGACCCTTGATTGAAAATCCACCAATTCTAAAACGCGCTGATTGCTGATTGGTTTTCTTTTTGAACTTTGGTTTTCCAACCTTTTTACCTTTACGCTTGCCCTTCAAGGAGTCGAAATAGTTTTTATAGGCAACTCCCAAATCAGCAACAGACTGTTGCAACGGGATGTTAGAAACTTTAGACAGCCATTCACGCTCTACAGTTTTCTTTGCTTGGGTAATTACCAACTTTTGCAAGTCGTTGTTACTTGGTAGCTTTTCTGACTGTTTGCAGATAGCCAGGGCATCATTCCAAACCACACGGACGCAACCAAACAATGATCGCAAACTCTGTTGCTGTTGGTCTGTAGGGTAGAAACGATATTGATATCTAGCCTTCATGATTAATACTACAATTGGTCTATATCCATATTATATATTGGTCTGCGTAAACTAAAAACTATGTTTAGACGAGAAAGACACAGCATTACAGATTTAAAAATACATTTGGTCTGCGTGACAAAGTATCGACGTTCTGTGTTCACATCTGCAAGTCTTGATTTGATTGAAAAATCGTTCAAAGAAGTCGCTGAAAAGATGGACTTTCAAGTAATCGAGTTCAATGGAGATGGAAATCATGTCCACGCACTGATTGAGTACCCGCCAAAATTGTCTATATCTCAAATAGTGAATGCGTTAAAAGGCGTTTCTAGCCGTCGTTATGGGCAAGCAGGATATAAAAAGCCACACAAAGAATCTTTGTGGAGTCCTAGTTATTTTGCCATTTCTGTAGGAGGTGCGCCCTTAGAAGTTTTGAAAGAATATATCAAAAATCAGGAAAAGCCGTCCTAGAAGGACGGGGCTTGAATCCCATTTTTTCGGTCAGCAACAATATTGATTTGACTCTTGGTGTCTTGTTGATTTTCAACTCAGAACACAATGATGCCAATGACTCCCTGTTGGTAGAAGTTTTACGGACAACTTTTAGATTTTAAATATAGTGTGTCAAGTCTACTCCTAGAGATAGGATCTACTAGAAGAGTCAGATTTTAGGAGTAGACCTCTGTCTTTGCAATTTGTTACCTTTCCCCCGGCAAATTCTCAACCTCCCACAGGTTTAATTGTCACTTTACACGGTTGGGGAGCTAATGCTGAGGATGTTGCATCCCTATTACCATTTTTCAACTTACCCAATTACCATTTTGTTTTTCCCAACGCGCCTTTCCCTTATCCTTATTCCCCGATTGGTCGGGCATGGTATGACCTGAGGTCAGAAAATATGTATCAGGGGTTGATAGAAAGTCGGCAAGCGCTAATAGATTGGTTGCAATCTTTAGAAAATATCACTGGTGTGCCTTTATCACGCACAATTTTGAGTGGTTTTTCTCAAGGTGGGGCCATGACTTTAGATGTAGGCTTAAATTTACCCCTGGCAGGTTTGGTCTCCATGAGTGGTTATTTGCATCTTGGTGAAGTAAAGGTAAATCAAAATAATTTGCCACCAACCTTAATCATGCATGGAACACAAGATGAAGTTGTGCCCCTGTTAGCAGCCGTTAAAGCCAGAGAAACCCTAGAATCTCTAGGAGTTGCCGTACAGTACCAGGAATTTGATATGGGGCATGAAATTAGTCCACAAATGTTAGTAGTGCTACGAAATTTCGTAGAGAATGCCATTGGCTAGTCGTAGGTGCAATTTTTTTGTAAATTCTGGTATAAATCCCGAATATTTTTACAAAATCCACGCCTGCTAATGAGTAATATAGATTGGGTGGTTGCATTTACTGCAACTTAACCCATGCTTGATGCGAGTGCTGCAAAAGGGAGGGGCAAGCATTATGAAAACTCTAAGCATTTCCAAGAAAGAGATTGCTGCCATAACTGCGGCAGAAGTGGAAGATTTAGCTACACGTTTGGAACTAGACAATTACAGCAATGCTTTTGAGGGTTTAAATGATTGGCATCTACTACGCGCGATCGCGTTTCAGCGTCCTGAGTTAGTTGAACCCTATATCTATCTCTTGGATTTAGAACCCTACGATGAAGCTTAGATAAAGTATAAAGTATGAAGTCTGAAATCTTTCAGCCTTCATCTTTTTCTCCCAATGTCTCATCCTGAAACTGAACATGGCCAAAAAAGGGTTCTGATAGCTGTAGGTGGCGGTATCGCTGCCTACAAAACTTGTGAATTGGTTTCGCGGTTGTTTCAAACTGGGATAGAAGTACGCGTCATTCTCACCCGTTCCGCACAAGAATTTATCACGCCTTTGACTTTAGCCACCCTTTCCCGTCATCCAGCCTATACAGATGATCTATTTTGGCAACCAGTTCACTCTCGTCCGTTGCATATTGAATTGGGTGAATGGGCAGATTTGTTAGTGATTGCGCCTTTGACGGCGAATACATTGGCAAAGTTAGCTTGGGGGATGGCGGATAATTTGCTCACCAATACTGTTTTGGCTTCCACTTGTCCTGTGTTATTGGCACCGGCGATGAATACGGATATGTGGGAACAACTGACGGTGCAGCGCAATTGGCAGCAGCTATTACTAGATAGCCGATATCATGGGATGAGCACAGCATCAGGATTATTAGCGTGCGATCGCATTGGTGCTGGCAGAATGGCAGAACCTCCAGAAATTTTGGCTCATATCCAATCACTGTTGCACACCAAAGGACAACGAGATTTAGTCGGGAAGCAAGTATTGATTAGTACTGGAGGAACGCAAGAGTATCTTGATCCAGTCAGGTTTATTGGTAATCCTGCTACAGGTAAGATGGGATTGGCTTTAGCACAAGCTGCACTCCACCGGGGGGCAAACGTCACCCTGGTACATGGGCCAGCTAGTTGGGATGCACCTTTGGGGGTACAGGCGATTCCTGTAATTAATGCCGAGGAAATGCAGCAGGTGATGGTGGAATATTTCCCCAAGGCTGACGTGATTGTGATGTCGGCGGCGGTGGCGGATGTCAAGCCTAAAAATTATAGCCCCGATAAATTACCCAAGCGATCGCTCCCCGAAAACTTGCCCCTAGAACCAGTACCCGATATTGTTGCCCAACTGGGGCGACTCAAACAACCCCATCAGTGTTTAATTGGCTTTGCTGCACAAACAGGTAATATTGTCAAGCCTGCTTGGGAGAAATTGCAGAGTAAAAAATTAGATGCGATCGTTGCTAATCCTATCGATCAGGCCAATAGTGGTTTTGGTAGCGATAATAATCAAGCCGTATTTTTAGATCATCAAGGGCGACAGGCAGAAGTCCCACCTTGCTCTAAATTACAAATGGCGCATCATTTATATGATTTTGTGAGCTTTTAATGCATTTTTAGATCAATATCTATCCCATCACTCTTAAGTTGTCCATCTTCCATATAAATGATGCGATCGGCTATATCTAAAATCCGGTTGTCATGGGTAACTAACAAAATTGTACAGCCTTGTTCTTTAGCCAGCTTCTGCATTAATTCCACCACATCCCGCCCCGATTTTTTATCAAGTGCGGCGGTGGGTTCGTCTGCTAAAACAATTTTAGGATGGCTGACTAAAGCACGGGCGATCGCTACTCGTTGCTTTTGTCCCCCTGATAAACTCTCTGGATAGTAATTTACTCGATCGCCTAAACCCACAGTTTCCAACATGGCGATCGCTTTAGCATTGATGTCCTGATTCAGGTATGCTTGGTGTAGCTCTAGAGACATTCGCACATTGTCTTTAGCCGTTAAAAAGGTCATCAGGTTATGTGCCTGAAAAATATAGCCAATCTGCCGGCGTAACTGGGTTAAATGCTGTTTGCGCGCGCCGCAGATATCCTCTCCTAAGATTTTTAGGCTACCTTCTTGAGCAGAACGCAATCCACCCATCAAGGTTAGTAATGTGGTTTTCCCAGAACCGGAAGGGCCAGTCATAATGACGATTTCGCCGGCGTTAATCTCTAAATTAATGTCGAATAATACTTGCTTACGCAACGAACCTTCACCAAAATAATGATTGAGGTTACTGATAGCAATTACAGGGTTTAAATCAGAAACTGTGGAGTTGGAAAGTACGGGCAAAGATTCTGGTAACATAGGATGGAACTTCCCTAAAATACATCAGCAGGGTCAGCCGAGCGGAGTTTTCGCATAGCGATCGCTCCAGAAAAGCTACACATGATAATCGTCAAAATCAAGACATAGATTGCCCTTTCTAGCTTCATGAATAGGGGCAGCATAGTGGCAGCATAAGTAAGCTGATAAAGACCGATAGAAAGGAAGAAAGCAGGAAGATAACCCAAAATAGCTAACAGTAATGCCTCTTGCATCAAGACTAATAGTAAATAGTTATCGCTGTAACCCATTGCTTTCAGGGTGGCGTATTCGGGCATATGTTCCGAAACATCGGAATACAAGATTTGGTAAACAATAACGATACCAACAATAAACCCGACTGCTGTCCCTAAACCGAAAATAAAACCAATAGCAGTACCAGCTTCCCAATATTTTTTCTCGATTTGGGCAAATTCTTCGGGAGTCAGGACTGAGATATCATTGGGTAATCTGGCGGCTAGTTGCGATCGCATGGTTTCTGGATCAACACCTGGTTTTAGAGTAATTAACCCAACTTCAATCTGACTGCTTTGGCGCTCGGGGAATAGTTGTAAAAAGGTAGAGTCACTGGTGATGACGTTACCATCAGCAGCAAAGGAAGCACCATCAGTAAACAAGCCCTTCACCTGAATCGCTTTACTATTCAGTTCAGTCTCATATTTGCCTGTTTTCTGAAAAATCTCGCCAACTACGCCATATTCTGGACGCCCCGCCTGATCAAACAGCACTTGATATAACTGCTTGAGTTGGGGAATATTTTCTTTGGTATCCTCAGATTTAAATGGGGGTTTTACAGGATCAACACCCCACACCAAGATAGCCCTTTCTAAACGGGTTTCGGGATTTCGCCACTGTCCTGTACCAATGTAGACGGAATTCACTGACTGCACACCGTCATTAGCTAATGTTTGATATAGTCGCTCTCTAGAAAAGCTTTTGACTGAAAATAGGGTTTGCAGTTGGGGATTAATTAAAATTAAATCTGCTTGTAAATTGCGATGAGGTTTGATAGCTGCATCAAACAGCGCACTTTCAAATCCCAACTGAATAAACATCAACATGTCGGCAAAGGTAATCCCTGCAACTGCGATCGCCAGACGTGTTTTTTCTTTCATTAACTGCCGCCACGCTAGCGGAGTTTTATGAAACATTTTCGGTAACATGGTGGCAATAGCCCCTTAATAGATTACTGTGTTTGCTTGCTTTTCTAAATGGTACTGTCTCATTAACAAAAAGAAGGGTAGCCCTAGGGAAACACCAACTAATAGGTTAGAGGCAATATAAACCCAAAGATTTGGCATTTTTAGACGTGTTCCTTCCCAAAAGACGAATGTCCATAAAGTTAACGATGAAGCAATCACATCCATAGCAAAAAAGCCGGATATGTGATTAGCAAATAGCTGTTTAAAAAATAGGTTGATATCCAAACTATTCTCTATGAGAAATGGAATGAACTGAGAGTAAGGGAGTACACAACCAAGGATACAAAGCAGCAGATAAATCACTTTAATCATGTTGGAATTGACCTCAGAAATTTAAAAAAGTCTGATTACTTTATACCGAACGTCCGATATCTTTTAGGGCAATAAAAATTTACAGTTCAATCGCTGTTTGAACTTGCAAGTTGGTGAAACCTGCAACTTGTTTGCTATCTTCGGGATTGATGCGAATTTTCACCTCAACGACTCGGCTATCAAGGTTTTCCCCTGGTTCGTTACTGAAAACGTTTTGCCTGTTTACCTGCAAGCCAACTTGGGAAACAGTACCTCGGAGTTCGCCAGTAAAGGCTTGACTGGTAATTACTGCTGGCTGTCCCAGTTTCACTTTAGCAATGTCAGTTTGATAAACCTCTGCGACTGCAATCATGTTGTCAGTTTGGGCGAAGTCTGCAATGCCATTGTCACTAATTTTTTCTCCTACTCGGCGATGAATTTTGAGGATTTGTCCGGCCGTTGGTGCTTTAATATAAGCTGCTGCTAGGTCGGTATCGGCACGTTTGAGTGCGGCGATCGCACTTTCAACTTCTGTTTGGGCGGCGGCTACATCCACCGGACGAATTTCGGCAATACTGTTAAGTGTGGCTCTGGCTTCGCTGACTTGCTTGTTACCAGTAGAGTTAATCCGGTTGAGTGCAACTTTGGCTTCGGCTAGCTGTCTAGTGGTGGTGGAGTTAATGCGGTTGAGTACGGCTTTGGCTTCATCTAGTTGTTGTTTAGCTGTTTCCCTACTCAAGCGCTTGTTGTCAAACAAAGAGTTAGAAACAGCCCCTTCTTGAGATAGTTGCTGATAACGTTCATACTCTGCTTGGGCGTTGTTTAATTCTGCTTCCAGCTTTCTGATTGTTGCTTCTTGGGCTATTCTGTCTCCTCGCCATTGCGCCTCGATGCGGGCTATCAGTTCCTCTTGCCCTTTTTTATCACCTTGGGACTGGGCTTGTAAGCGTTCAATGGTTGCTTGTTGTGCCTGAATTTCACCGGTTTTGGCTCCTGCTTTGACTTGGGCGAGTTTCGCTTGGGCTACCGCAACTTGTTGTTTCGCCTCTAGTACCGCAGTTTGTAAGCGATCGCGTGAGTCTAAAATTGCTACCACCTGTCCCTCTTTGACGCGATCGCCTTCTTTAACCAAAATTTGGGCAATGCGATCGCCATCTAAAGCCAGAGGTGCAGACAATTTCAGCACTTCTGCTTCTGGTTGCAGTCGCCCTAGGGCTGTCACTTTTTGTACAGTGGGTGAGGTTTGTGCCGTTTCTGGTGATGCAGTTCTCCCAACTTGCCCAAACTGAGAAATCCCATAAAAAACAATACCACCTGTAATTGCAGTCGCACCAATTACTAGTCCAATTAAGCGTTGATTTGTTGGTTTAAATAACAGCTTTTGAACCATTTTCCCCTCTATTTATAATTTGTTATTTCAGGTTTACTTACGTTTCATATTTTAGTAATTAGCTACCTTGCTAGACTCATATTGCTGTAAATATGCCGTTAAAATCTCTCCTAACAAAGTGCATTGTTCAGTGAAATCAATCATTTCATCACCCTGTAATTTTCTGACTAACAAACCATCGATAAAGCTCAAGATAAAAGAAGCTAACATCGGGTCTTGAATCTCAAAAAAGTCACAGACTGCCTGCCGATATCGCTGATTTGAATTCTTAAATATATTATTCCCAGGTATTTCTTTGGAATCTTGATGCTGACAAAAATCAATCCAAAGATAAGTCCATTTGATAAAATAATCCTCGTTTTTTGCTAAGTATCTCCCCAGTGCTATCATTGATTCTTTTAGCGTTTCAGTTCCTTCTAACTCCGCTAATGCCATCACTACATCCTGCTGACATGTCTCTTCAACTAATTGCTCAAACAGAGCTTGTTTGCTAGGAAAATAGTGATAAAGCGTACCTGTAGAAACTCCTAAACCTTGGGAAATTTGGCGCATGGTGATGGAACCATAGCCCTTCTGAGCAAACAAATCAAAGCACTTGCTGAGTAGTTCCTTGCGGTATTGTTCATGGTCAACAATCTTAGGCATAACTCAGCTTATTTATATCGAACGCTCGTTATCTATAAATAATAAGTTTTTGATCACCGATGTGTCAAGGGTTATTGGTTATTGGTTATTTGTGAAGAGTCAAGAGCGGAGCCGGAGACACTCCGCCTCCGGTCTAGGGTCAAGAGTTATTTGGTGAATAGCTATTGCCTAATTCAATAACCGACGTGCTAAAGCGATCGCCTCTGTGGGCGTTGCAACTGTTCCTTCGGCTTGAGCGATCGCAATTTCTGTCAGTAGCTTGCCAACTACTGGTGAAGCTGGGATTTTTAATGCTATGATGATCTCCTTCCCACTCACTAATGGAGCGGGATGAGCGACCAGATCATCGGGGTTAAGGTAGCGGCGAATCAAGGGTGCAAAGCCGCTCATAGGCTGATAACCAGATATCGCCTCTACCAGATTATCATGTGCAAGGGCCAGTACTGCCGTTGCAGTAAACACAATACCTACTTCCTGGAAGAAACAATACTGTTCTCTTAATGTCATGTTTGGTACTGCAAACTGGGGGAACAGTTTTAGGGCAGTAGTCACAGAGCGAGTTTCGACACGGCTATATGTGAGTTCCTGTAGTTCAATTTCCGCAGTCTCTGGCTGGGGATGAACTAGGCAAGCGAGTTTGGCAATTCCTAGCCAAGTAGTTTTGATGGTATCACGGACAGACTCTTGTAGTTTCGCCCCCAGAAGCGGCCAAGTTTTTGCCAGGAATGTAGCTGCGATATCAACATTTGCGAGTTTGTTGCAACTTTCCCGTGTAGCATTTTTAAAGAAAGGCGTAATTAAACCATCTTCCCAAGCAGTTGTCATCCAAGGCGTACCTTGGGAACTAGCCAGCAGATAGCCGATTTCTGCGCGGAATCGTTCAGCTGCAATTTGAGTAATATGCGGTGCTAAATCACGAATCGTTGCCTTGGTAGTTGGTTCAATAGTAAAACCCAGTTGGGCAGCTTGGCGATAGGCACGCATTAACCGCAGAGGGTCATCTTTGAGGTTAGCAGGTGAGACCATTCGCATCACACCCTGTTGTAAATCAGTCAAACCTTGAAGAGGATCAATGATTTCTTGAGTATGGGGATTATAGGCGATCGCATTTATTGTAAAGTCACGTCTTTGCAAATCAGTGGCTAAACTCGCCCCTTCCTGTTGGGCAATATCCACAGTAGCTTGGGGAAACACCACCCGCGCAATTTGTCGCTCACGATCCAACAAGACAAAACCAGCCTGATAATGATGAGCGATCGCTCTTGCTAGCTTCACAGCACCCTGGGGGACAACAAAATCCAAATCCAAATATTCCCGACTTCTGCCAATTAGCGCATCCCGCACCGCACCACCAACCATATATGCAGGTTGTGGTAATAATTCTCGGCTAAAAGGCCAATTTTGGGGAGCTAGTTGAGCAAGAGCAAAATCATCCATTGTAATAAAAATCAACCCAATAGCTAATGAATATAGGTTGGGCTTAAGCTAGATTAACAATAAAGGTTCTTGGAGTTGGTTCCGTTATGTGTATTTGCGTGAACTGCCACTATGTAGATCGCTGCGTTACCTATCATGCCGTAGAAGCGCAGCACCAACAGCCCCACTTGACCGAAACACCCACTTTTGACCCGAATGAACCTTCAATCAACGTTAACATCCGCACCCAACAAGATGTCATTGAAATGGAATGGGATGTAGTTGGTTGTCTCAGCTTTAAGCAAGAAACCGGCAAGTGGTCGAAATTACGTCCCGGCGAATTAGTGCCAACTTGAAAGGCTATAAGTAATCTGTTACACTCTGATCCATTAATAGCAGCACCTTTAAAATTGAACATTTCGTTTCCTCATGCAAGTAAGCGTGTTTAAATTTACCGAGCATACTTGAATTTTTCGCGGGGGTAAGGCGATCGCCAAAACCCTATTAACCTTTTACTCACCTTACTCCCACTCCGGCAAAAGAATGAGGAAAAGATGATGGCTGAACTTAAACTAAGGTCAAAAGATCCAGATTCACTCAGACGAATTATTCAAAGTGCTTTGTCAGAAAGATTACTACGATAGTGCGATCGCCTGGGTAGATTCCTTGTAAAGCAGGTGTTTCAATCTTACTCCATGCAAGAAATAAAACAAAAACAAGCAAAAATAGTAAGCTTTGTCTTCCCTCTCATGGGTGGAGGATTGTTGCTGATGGCTGTTATCTCAACCCTTTTAACGTACCGCTTTATTAACACAGCATCAAAAGCAAAAGGACAAGTCGTTCGAGTTTATGCAGGTGGTAGTCATCCAGTGATTCGATTTGTGCCAAAAGGAGAAGAAGCGATCGAATTTTCGCAGAAGATGGGTTTTCCTCATCACTTCAAAATGGGTGACAAAATTGATGTCCTTTATTTGTATGATCCTCAAAACCCGGCTCGATTCCAGACCACTATTGACACGCCAGCAGGGTTATGGTTCCCCACAATTGCACTGGTAGGTGTTGGTGGAGGATTAATTATAGGTGGTTTATATATGAAGTATGTCTACAATCCGCAGTAGTAGGCTGATGATCCAGCAAGACAAAACCAGCCTGATAATGATCAGCGATCGCTCTTGCTACCTTCACAGTACCTTGTAGGACAACAAAATCTCAATCCATCTTTCCCCTTGCACACTGCTCCCCTGTGGCCTTAATCATAAGTCTTTCGCCGGACATGATACTAAAACCTCTCCCTTGAGCGAGAGAGGTTTGAAGAGTGATTACACTACTTCCCGAACTCCTGGAATACCATTGTCAACAACGAAGGAAGCACGTTGACTAATAGTGCCAGATTGGGTTGTGACCTCGGACATTACTAGATAGTCTGATCTCCAAGTGGTGGGGGTTAATGTACAGCGCACATATCCCCGTTGATTGTTGTAGAACTTGATGTGGGGGTTATCTGGTAAGTATGCTTGCACTGTAGGGTTGGTGTCAGCACCATTACCACCGGAACTGATTGAGGTACAGACGATTTCACTACCTAAAGTAGCAGAGTCTGGATTATTAAAGTCGGCTTTGAGATCCATTGCCCAGTTGTTATGCACATCACCGGCTAAGGAAACTGGGTTGGATGGTTTGCGTTGGGCGATAAAATTCAAGAGGCGATCGCGCGAAGCCACATACCCATCCCACTTATCCATGCTGAAAGATTGACCTTCTCCTGGCGTGAAATCTCTTTGAGCAATGGGAACTTGCTGTGCTAAAACATTCCATGTAGCTCTGGATTTATCTAGTCCATCATAGAGCCAATCTTCTTGAGCTTTACCTGTGATGGTGGCTTGGGGATCACGAGCTGCTTCACAACCTGTTCTAGTGCCATCGCCACAGGGTTGATCGGTGCGGTATTGGCGGGTATCTAAGACGTGGAATGTAGCCAGATTCCCAAAGTTCAACCGACGGTAAAGCTGCATATCAGGGCCTACAGGCTGGGAGAAGGGGCGCAGAGGCATGTGTTCGTAGTAAACCTGATAAGCAATTGCGCGCCGTTGTGCGAAGATAGCTCGATCTTGGTCTGGTTCAGTATCGATTTCTGAGATTAAGTTGGCGTAGTTGTTTTCGACCTCATGGTCATCCCAAGTCACAATCCAAGGGAAAGCTGCATGGGCTGCTTGCAGATTAGCATCCAATTTGTAGAGGGCGTGACGGTTGCGGTAATCATCCAAGGTGAAAATTTCTGGGCCATTGTGCTGTCTAGGCCCAGTTGTAGAAATTCCACCCTCATAGATGTAGTCGCCAACATGAACTACTAAGTCTAGGTCATCGTCTGCCATGTATTTATAAGCAGTGTAATAACCTTGCTGGTAGTTTTGGCAGGATGCTAGAGCAAACTTCAATCTATTTGCATAGCTACCAAACTTAGGTGCAGTACGTGTCCGACCAATGGGACTATCATCTGCACCAACCCTAAACCGATACCAATACCAAGTATCAGGTAAGAGTCCTTCTACCACTATCCGTACAGAGTGAGCCAGTTCTGGAGTTGCCCAGACGTTTCCTCGGTAAACTATGCGCCGCATATTGGGATCGCTCGCCACTTCCCAACGAATTGGTACATTTACAGATGGCATTCCACCACCATTTAAGGGATCGGGGGCGAGACGAGTCCAAATGACTACACTGGTGTCATAGGGTTCGCCTGATGCCACACCTAGTTTAAATGGATAATCAGAAAATCTCACTCTAGCGATCGCTTGTTGATGAGGAAATTGGCTGGCAATAGCTAAACCAGTAAATGCTCCTGCTCCGATAATTAAGTTGCGTCGTTTGATGCGACTTTGCAGGAACTTCTGAACATTAGAATGATCTACCATCTTCTACTCCTGACAACAGATAATTTTAAGCAGTGCAACAGATAACCCAAATAAGGCAAGGTGGTCTGATACCAATTTAAAATTAAGCAAGTCAGATTTTATCGGTCATGTTAGCTTGAAATCTGTTGCTTTCTTTTAAATAATTAGTATTGCTTCCTTACCAAATTTACGTTTCAATCTCCAGTTGTTATAACTGGTATAAATTTGTTGGGTTTGATAGCTGCACGTCAGAACTTACTAGTTGGAGATTAATAATTTACAAAGATCAGGTTAATGTGAACTTAAGTTTTATTTCACAAATGTTGAATGCTGATATAAAACTTTACATTTTTATTAAGACTAAGCCTAAAAAGCTGAAATTAGTCAACAAAACATAATCTCCTCAAACCAGTGAACATAACTGATTTTCTGACACATACA
>JAESGB010000083.1_pt1 | contig 71689 bp, 49 predicted proteins | sample 9266211 | NCBI WGS metagenome assembly JAESGB01 (sample SAMN14514844, study PRJNA621659) | algae metagenome | isolation source: Goleter apudmare HA4340-LM2 and co-occurring heterotrophs from cave wall... | place: USA: Maniniholo cave, Kauai, Hawaii | collected 2009-07-28 | reverse complement strand
AGTTCCGCGACGCGCCACCAACCCGAGCAGCGCAGCGCAGTCGGCCCGCTGCGCGGGCCGACCACCGCACCGAAGCGAAGCACGCCGCCCGCCCCCGGCTTTGCCTCCCACCCCTGCGGCTTCGCCCAAGCCCTAGCTCGAGCCCAAACCGAACCAGAACAACAAAGCCGCTGACATGCCCGCCACCCTGCCCAACCACCTCGACCCCGGCGCCCCCTACCCCCTCGGCGCCACCCCCGACGGCAACGGCGTCAACTTCGCCGTCTTCTCCGCCAACGCCTCCGCCATCGACCTCTGCCTGTTCGACCCAGCCGGCCGCAAGGAGATCGCCAAGCTGCCGCTTGCGGAATGCACCGACGGCATCTGGCACGGCTACCTGCCCGACGCCGGCGCCGGGCTGCTCTACGGCTACCGTGCCTACGGCCCCTACGAGCCGCAGCACGGCCACCGCTTCAACCCCCACAAGCTGCTGCTCGACCCGTATGCGAGGCAGCTCTTCGGCGCCATCAAATGGACCGACGCGCTGTACGGCTACCGCATCCATTCGCCACGCGCGGACCTGAGCTTCGACCGCCGCGACAGCGCCCCGGCCATGCTCAAGGCCGTGGTCGTGGACGCCGCGTTCAACTGGCGCAGCGAGCGCGCGCCGGCCACGCCCTGGGCCGAGACGGTGATCTACGAGGCCCACGTCCGCGGCCTGACCATGGGCAACGAGCGCATCCGCACCGACCGGCGCGGCAGCTTCGCCGCGCTGTCGGATCCTTCGGTGATCGACCACCTGCTGCGCCTGGGCGTCACGGCGCTGGAACTGCTGCCCGTGCATGCCTTCGTGCAGGACCGCCGCCTGGTCGGCGCCAAGCTGCACAACTACTGGGGCTACAACACGCTGGCCTACTTTGCGCCCGAACCGCGCTATCTGGCCAGCGGCCAGCTCGACGAGATGCGCAACGCCATCCGCCGCCTGCACGCGGCCGGCATCGAGGTGATCCTCGACGTGGTCTACAACCACACCGCCGAGGAAAGCGAACTCGGGCCGACGCTGTCCTTTCGCGGGCTCGACAACGCCAGCTACTACCGCCTGCAGGCCGACAACCCGCGCCATTGCGTCAACGACACCGGCTGCGGCAACACGGTGAACATGTCGCACCCGCGCGTGATCCAGCTCGTCATGGACTCGCTGCGCTACTGGGTCGACGAGTTCCACGTGGATGGCTTCCGCTTCGACCTCGGCGTCACGCTGGGTCGCGAAGCGGGCGGCTTCGATCCGGGCAGCGGCTTCTTCGACGCCCTCGGCCAGGACCCGACGCTGGCGCGCGTGAAGCTCATTGCCGAACCCTGGGACATCGGCCCCGGCGGCTACCAGATCGGCAATCACCCGGCCGGCTTCGCCGAATGGAACGGGCGCTTCCGCGACGACGTGCGGCGCTTCTGGCGCGGCAACCCCGGCCTGCGCGGCGCGCTCGCCGCGCGCCTGTTCGGCTCGGCCGACATGTTCAACCACGACCGCCGCCGGCCCTGGGCCTCGATCAACTTCGTCACCGCGCACGACGGCTTCACGCTGCACGACCTGGTCCGCTACAACGACAAGCACAACGAGGCCAACGGCGAAGGCAACCGCGACGGCGCCGCCCACGACGACAGCTTCAACTGGGGCGTGGAAGGGCCGAGCAAGGACGAGGCGATCGAAACCACGCGCGGCAACGTGGCTCGCGCGATGCTCGCCACGCTGATGTTCTCCAACGGCACGCCCATGCTGCTGGGCGGCGACGAGTTCGGCCGCACTCAGCAGGGCAACAACAACGCCTACTGTCAGGACAACGCACTGTCGTGGTTCGACTGGGATCTGATGCGCAGCGACGAAGGGCGGCTGCTCGCCGACTACACCGCGCGCCTCATCGAGGCCCGGCGGCACAACCCGACCCTGCACGCCGCGAGCTACCTGCGCGACCAGCGCGAGCTCGGCGCCGGCATCCGCGAGCTGAGCTGGCTCAACGAACACGGCGAGCCGATGCAGCAGAGCGAGTGGGACGATCCGCAAGGCCGCGTGATCGCGCTGCGCCGCGCGCGCACCAGCGAGCAGGGCTACATCAACCTGTCGCTCGTGCTCATCAACGGCGAGCCCGAGCCGCGGGTGTTTCGCGTCGCGCCGGCCGGGGCGGCCTGGCAGGTCGTGATCGACAGCGCGCATCCGGACGCGGCGCAACGCCCCCTGCACCAGCCGGGCGGGCCGAGCGGCTCGCACGATGCCGGCTTCGAGGTCGAGCCGCTGAGCGTGGTGCTGCTCACCGCGGTGAACTACGCGCCGGCCGACGAGCCGCCGGAGCCGCCGCACCACGAGCCCGCCGACACGATGCCCGCGCCGCTCGATTGAGGCCGACATGAACACCACGCACGCAGCCGTTACCCATCGCCACCGTTTCGATTTCGGCGCCACCTTGAGCGACGATGGCCGGCGCACGCGCTTTCGGCTTTGGGCGCCGGGCAGCGCGGGCGTGATGCTTTCCATCGAGCCGCGCGGTGCCGCGCCCGGAGGTCACGCCGGCAGCAGCGAGCAGACGCTGGCGATGCGTCGCGCGGGCGGCGGCTGGTTCGAGCTCGACGTCGAATGCGGCGCGGGAACGCGCTATCGCTATGGCGTGAGCGGCCCACGCAACGGGCAGGATGCCGACAGCGCGCAGGACAAAAGCGAGGACGAAGCCCCCGGGGGCGACGCCGCCGACATCGGCATCGCCGAAACGGGGCTGGCTTCCCGGTTCTTCACCGCCGTTCCCGACCCGGCCTCGCGCCTGCAGGCCGGCGACGTTCACGACCCGAGCGTGGTGGTCGACCCCGGGGCCCATGCCTGGCAGCACACCGGCTGGCGCGGCCGGCCCTGGACAGAAACCGTGCTCTACGAGCTGCACGTGGGCGCACTCGGCGGCTATGCCGGCGTGCAGGCGCGGCTGCCGGCGCTGGCGGCGCTCGGCGTCACCGCCGTCGAGCTCATGCCGATCAACGACTTTCCCGGCGCACGCAACTGGGGCTACGACGGCGTGCTGCCCTTCGCACCGGATGCCGCCTACGGCACGCCCGAAGACCTCAAGCGCCTGATCGACGCGGCCCACGGCCTGGGCCTGATGGTGTTCCTGGACGTCGTCTACAACCACTTCGGACCCGACGGCAACTACCTGGGCCTGTACGCCGAGCCCTTCTTCACCGAGGACGCGCACACGCCCTGGGGCCAGGCGATCGATTTCCGTCGGCCCGAGGTGAGCGAGTTCTTCGTCCACAACGCGCTCTACTGGCTGATGGAGTACCGCTTCGACGGCTTGCGCTTCGATGCCGTGCACGCCATCGCCGAGCAGGGCTGGCTCGAGACGCTGTCGCGGCGGGTGCGCGCGGCCATCGAGCCCGGCCGCCACGTCCACCTCGTCGTCGAACACGACGGCAACGCCGCGCACCTGCTCGACGGCGCCTTCGACGCGCAGTGGAACGACGACGGCCACCACGCCCTGCACGCGCTGCTCACCGGCGAGCACGAAGGCTACTACGCGGACTATGCCGATGCGCCTGCACACAGGCTGGCCCGCGTGCTGGCGGAAGGCTTCGCCTACCAGGGCAACGCTTCGGCGCACCGCGCAGGCGCGCCGCGCGGCGAGCCGAGCGCGCACCTGCCGCCCAGCGCCTTCGTGCTCTTTCTGCAGAACCACGACCAGACCGGCAATCGCGCGTTCGGCGAGCGGCTGACCGCCCTGGCCGATCCGGAGGCGCTGCAGGCTGCCATGGCGCTGCTGCTGCTTTCGCCGCAGATCCCGCTGCTCTTCATGGGCGAGGAGTGGGGCGCGACCGAGCCTTTCCTCTACTTCACCAGCCACGCCGAAGCCGAGCTGGCCGCGGCGGTGCGCGAGGGCCGCCGGCGCGAGTTCGAGCGCTTCGCGGCCTTTGCCGATCCGGCTCGCCGCGAGCGCATTCCCGATCCCAACGATCCCGCCAGCTTCGAGCGTTCCTGTCCGCGCGAGCCGACCGACGGTGCCGCATCGCGCGATGCCCGCGCGTGGCGCGAACGGGTGCGTGCGCTGCTCGCGCTGCGCCACGCGCACATCGTGCCGCGCCTGCCCGGCACGCGCAGCCTCGGCGCACGCGCCCTCGGCGAGGCGGCCGTGCACGCGCGCTGGCGCCTGGGCGACGGCGCGGTGCTGACGATCCGGCTCAATCTGGGCGCGAGGCCGCTGGAGGTGGAGCCGCCCGGCGCAAGGACCGACGCCGAAGGCCCGCTCGAGACGCAACTGGTCTTGTTCGAGATGGCCGGCGCCGGCCAGCCCGCTGCACGCACGCGGCTGCCGGCGCGCAGCATCGCGGTGTGGCTGCGCGCGGACGCGGCCGACGCGTCATGAGCCGGCTTCTGCGTTGCGCCGCCTCGCGCCCGGCAGCCGCGCGCAAGGCGGCGCGGCGGATCGAGCTGCCTGTGCGGCCGCGCGACGCAACGAAACGGCACGCATGAACCACGCTCGCGATGAACCGGACGAACTCGCCGGCCTGCACGCGCTCGCCACCGCCGCCGGCATCGCCGTCCACTGGACCGACGCCTTCGGCACCCCGCAGACCGTGGCGCCGCACAGCCTTCGAGCGGTGCTCGACGCGCTCGAACTGCCGAACGCCGATGCGGCCCAGCGGGCCGCCAGCCTCGCCCGCCTGCGCGCCGAGCACGAAGCGGCCGAGGCGCCACCGCTGCTGCTCGCGAGCGTCGATCGGCCGATCGCCCTCGGCCGCTGGGCGAGGCCTCTGGCCGGGCAGACTTGCCGCGTCGAGCTCGAGGAAGGCGGCGTGCTCGACCGCCGCATCTCCGAGGCCCGGCCCGGCGCGGCGCCGCAAGCACCCGACGAGGGCACGGGGGCCGACTCCGCGATCGCTGCCGACGCCTCCCTTTCTGCAGACGCTTCGGCGTGGCTCGCCCCCATCGACCGCATCGGCTACCACCGCCTCTTCGTCGGGCCGCTCGCACTCACCTTGGCCGTTGCGCCGCCACGCTGCTATGGCGTGGCCGACGCGGTGGCCGCTCGCCGCGACTGGCGGGACCGGGGCGCCGCATCCGACGCGCCGGGCAACGGCCCCGCGGGGCCGCGACTGTGGGCCCTGGCCGCACAGCTCTACTCGCTGCGGCGCGAGGGCGACGGCGGCCTGGGCGACTACACCGCGCTGGCCGAGCTGGCCGAAGCCGCGGCCCGCCAGGGCGCCGCGGCGCTCGCCATCAGCCCGGTGCACGCCATGTTCTGCGCCGATCCCGGCCGCTACAGCCCTTACGGCCCGTCGAGCCGGCTGATGCACAACGTGCTGCACGTCGATGGCGCACATACGCTCGGCACGCAGGCTTGGCGCGAGGCTTTGCAGGCGCTCGCGCAGGAGGATGCGCGGCATGCCGGGCAGGCCCGGGACGACGGGCGTGCGCAGGGTGCCGGGCATCCCGGCCGTGCCGGTCATGGCGGCAACGGCGAAAGCCTGCCGACCCGCCTGGCCCGCCTCGAAGCCGCCGAGCGCATCGACTGGCCCGAGGTTTCGCGCCTGAAGCTGCGCCTGCTTCGCCGGCTCTACCTGAGCGCGGCGTTCCGCGACTCCGCGAGCCTGCAGGCCGCCTTCGCCGCCTTCCGCCGCGAAGGCGGTGACGCGCTCGAGCATCACGCCCGCTTCGAGGCGCTGCATGCGCACTTCAACGCTCGGTCTTCCTCCCCCGGCGGCGGCTGGCGATCCTGGCCCGACGAGTTCCGCGACCCGCGCTCGCCGGCCGTGCAGTCCTGGGCCGAAGCGCACGCCGACGAGGTCGGCCTGCACGCCTTCATGCAGTGGCTGGCCGCGCGCGGCCTGGCCGGCGCGCAGGCCCGGGCGCGTGCCGCCGGCATGCCGATCGGCCTGATCGCCGACCTGGCCGTGGGCGCCGACGGCGACGGCAGCCAGAGCTGGAGCCGGCAGGGCGAAATGCTGAACGGCCTGTCGGTCGGCGCGCCGCCGGACGTGCTCAACGTGCACGGCCAGTCCTGGGGCCTGGCCGCTTTCTCGCCGCGTGCGATGGCGCGGCACGGCTACGGCGCGTGGATCGAGATGCTGCGCGCGACCTTGCGGCATGCCGGCGGCGTGCGCATCGACCACGTGCTCGGGCTGGCGCGCCTGTGGCTGGTGCCGCACGGCCTGCCGGCCACCGAAGGCGCCTACCTGAGCCTGCCGATCGACGATCTGCTGCGGCTCGTGGCCCTCGAATCCTGGCGCGCCCGGGCGATCGTCATCGGCGAGGACCTGGGCACCGTGCCGGCCGACTTTCCCGCGCGCATGCAGGCCGCCGGCGTGCTCGGCATGCGCGTGCTGTGGTTCCAGCGCGAAGGCGAGGGCTTCGTCGCGCCGGCGCAGTGGAGCGATGGCGCGGTGGCCATGACCGGCACGCACGACCTGCCGAGCGTGGCCGGCTGGTGGCAGGGCCGCGACATCGACTGGCGCACGCAGCTCGCGTTGTTGCCGCACGGCGTGAGCGAGCCGCAAGAGCGCGAGCAGCGCGCGCGCGACCGCGCGGCGCTGTGGCGGGCCGTGCAGCAGGCGGGCTGCGCGGACGCCGGCTCGGCGCCGGCCCCGCCCGATGCGCCGCCCGTGGCCGACGTGCTCGGTTTCGTGGCGGCGAGCCCGGCGCCGCTGGTCATCGTGCCGCTGGAAGATGCGCTGGGGCTGCTCGAGCAGCCCAACCTGCCGGGCACCACCGCGGTTCATCCCAACTGGCTGCAGCGCCTGGCCGTGCCGGCGGCTCGCCTGCTCGATGCGCCGGCCGTTCGCGCGCGGCTCGCGGCGGTGGGGCGCACGCGGTCCGTCAAGGCGAAGGGCTCGCCGACGCCCTGGCCCGAGACGGGAGCGCAAGCCACCACCGCCCGCAATGCGCCCGCCGCCGTGCCCCGCGCCACCGCGCGGCTGCAACTGCATGCCGGCTTCACGCTCGACGATGCCGCCGACCGGGTCGACTACTTCCACCGCCTCGGCATCAGCCACCTCTACGTCTCGCCCCTGACCACCTCGCGCGCCGGCTCGACGCACGGCTACGACGTGGTCGATCCCACCCGCATCGACCCGGAACTCGGCGGCAGCGCCGCGCTGCGCCGCCTGGTGGCGCGGCTGCGCGAGCACGGCATGGGCGTGGTGGCCGACATCGTGCCCAACCACATGGGCGTGGCCGGCCCGGGGAACGCCTGGTGGCAGGACGTGCTCGCCTGGGGCCGCGCCAGCCCGCATGCCCCCTGGTTCGACATCGACTGGGAACCCGACGACCCGGCCCTGCAAGGCAAGCTGCTCGCGCCTTTTCTCGGCCAGCCGTACGGCGAAACGCTGGCCGAGGGACACCTGCGGCTGTCCTTCGACCCGCAGCAAGGGCGCTTTCACTGCGCCTACCACGACCACCGCTTCCCGATCGCGCCGGGCACCCACGCCGACGTGCTCATGGCCGGCGAAGGCTCGCCCCCTCCTGCGCTCGCGCCGCTGATCGAAGGCTTCGCGCACCTGGGCGCCGAGCCGCACGCGCAGACCCTCGCGCAGTGGCAAACGGCCTGCGACGCACTCGCCGCCTTCGCGAGCACCGCCGCCGGCCGCACCGCCATCGACGCCGTGCTCGCCCGCCATGACCCGCACGCCGACGAGGGCCGCACCCGCCTGCACGCGCTGCTCGAACGCCAGCACTACCGCCTGGCCTGGTGGCGCTGCGCGGCCGACCAGATCAACTGGCGCCGCTTCTTCGAAGTGAGCGACCTGGCCGGCCTCGCGGTGGAGCGAGAAGACGTCTTCGAAGCCAGCCACGCGCTGATCTTCGAGCTGTACGCCGCGGGCCTGATCGACGGCCTGCGCGTCGACCACATCGACGGCCTGGCCGACCCCGAGCGCTACTGCCTCGACCTGCGCAGGCGCCTGAGCGCGTTGCAGGCGAGCCGGCCCGAGGGCCTGCGCGAAGGACGCCCCTACGTCGTGGTCGAGAAGATCCTCGCCGTCGATGAAGCCTTGCCGGCGTCATGGCAGACCGACGGCACCAGCGGCTACGACTTCATGGACCAGGTCGGCGCCCTCCTGCATCACCCCGCCGGCGCCGAGCCGCTGGCCGATCTGTGGCGCGAGTTCAGCGGCCGTCCCTTCGACTTCGAAGAGGAAGCGCTGCAGGCCCGGCGCCAGATCCTCGCCGAAAACCTCGCCGCCGAGCGCGAGGCCTGCGCGCTGGCCTTTCGCCGCGTCGCGCGCAGCTCGCTCGGCACGCGCGACTGGGCCCTGGGCTCGATCCGGCGCGTGCTCGCCGAGTTGCTGGTGCACTTTCCGGTCTACCGCTGCTATCCCGGCCCCGCCGGCCGCTCGACCGCCGATCGCGGGCACCTCGCGCACGCGGCGGCCGGCGCGCGGGACGCGCTGCGCAGCGCGGACCATGCCCTGCTCGGGCAACTGGTGCGCTGGCTGGGCGAAGCGCCGGCCTCGGAGCTGCACCGCAAGGCGCTCACCCGCTTCGAGCAACTGAGCGCGCCGCTGACCGCCAAGTCGGTCGAGGACACGGCCTTCTACCGCTATGGCCGGCTGCTCTCGCGCAACGAGGTCGGCAGCGACCCGGCGCGCTTGGCCATCGACGCCGCGGCCTTCCACGGGCTGGGCACGCAGCGCGCGCGCGATTGGCCCGCCGCCATGCTGGCCACGGCCACGCACGACCACAAGCGCGGCGAGGACCTGCGCGCGCGGCTGGCGGTGTTGAGCGAGCTGCCCGGCGAATGGGCGGTCACCGCACGGCACTGGCGCGAGCTCAACGCCCCGGCGCGCGCGGCGCTTGCGCACGGCGTGCCGATGCCGCCCGCCGGCCACGAGCTCATGCTCTACCAGATGCTGCTCGGCGCGTGGCCGCTCGGCTTGCAGTCCGGCGACCGCGAGGGCCTGGCCGCCTTCGCCGAGCGCATCGCCGCGTGGCAGACCAAGGCGCTGCGCGAGGCCAAGCAGATCACCGGCTGGACGGCGCCCGACGAGGCCCGGGAGTCGGCCTGCCGAAGCTTCCTCATGGCCATCCTCGGCCTGGAGAACGCCGCGCCGGCCAGCGCCGAGTTCGTGGCCACCCTGGCCGGTTTCGTGGAGCGCATCGCGCCGGCCGGCGCGCTGGGCGGGCTGTCGCAATGCCTGCTGCGCATGGCGGTGCCCGGGGTGCCCGATCTCTACCAGGGCTGCGAATGGTGGGACTTCAGCCTCGTCGACCCCGACAACCGTGCGCCGGTGGACTACGCCGCGCGGCAATCGGCGCTGGCGCAGGAGGTGCCGGTGTCCGAGCTGCTTTCACGCTGGCGCGACGGCCGCATCAAGCAGGCGGTGATTCGCCGGGCCTTGGGGCTGCGCGGCGAGAAGCCGGCGCTGTTCGCCGGGGGCGACTACCTGCCGCTCACGATCGAGGGGCCGCTGGCCGGACACGCCATCGCCTTCGCGCGGTGCCTGCAAGGCGACTGGGTGCTGGCGGTGGCCAGCCTGCACGCCGCTTCGCTGCTGCCGGCAGTCAGTGCGCCGCTCGTGCCTGCCGACACCTGGGCCGACACGGCCGTGAGCCTGCCGCCGTCTCTCGAAGCGCCCCCGACGCTGAGCGATGCGCTCACCCTGCGCACCGTTCGATGCGCCGAGGGCCGCGTGTTCCTGAGCGAGGCCTTGAAGGACCTGCCGGTGGCCTTGCTGGCGCTGCGATGAGCCCGGCAGGGCGCTCGCCGGCTTCGAAGCGCGCGGTCGTTCGCAAGCAAGTCGATCTCGCCCGCCTGCATGAGACGCGCGTGCCGCCTCGGCGCCGACCTCAGCGCGAGCCGGCCGCAGGCCCGGCCGGCGCGGCGGCGGGAGAGGACGCAGCAGCCTGTGGGGACGGCGCCGCCGCCGCGTCGAGCGCGAGCTTCGTGTTCACCTCGCGATCGCCGTCGACTTTCACCGACTCGATCCCGCCGATCTTGACCTGCCCGGACGGCGTTCCGGCCTTGCCGGTGAGGTAGTCGCGCACCTGCCCGGCGCGCCGGGCGGCGAGCTGCTGCAAGGCGGCATCGGGGAGCGTCAGGCTCTGTGCGATGCGGTCGAACATGGCGCGGTGCAGGTCGCCTGGGGCCGGGGCGGGACCGCGCTCGCCCGCCGTGGACGCGGGTGCGGGCGCGGGTGCGGGTGGGGCAACAGTTTCCGGCGCCGGGCTCGCCGCCTGCCCGGCCTGGGGCGGCGAGCTGCGCAAGTCCTTCAAGGCCGACTCGCCGGCGTGCCTGACCAGCAGCGCTTCGAGCACGGCCTGGGTCCGTTCGCTCTCGAAAGCCACGGGACCGGGCGACGCATCGGGGGCCACGTTCTCGCCGAGCGCGCGCGCCACTTCGCGCCGCGCCTCGCGCCGGCGCAGCGCGCGGGCGTCCTGCTCGGGCGCATACGTGCCGTTCACCACCAGTTGCAGGGCCGGCCGCTGGGCCAGTGCGCGAGCCAGTTCCTCGAGCTTCTCGCGCTGCGGGGGGGCGAGCTCCTCGCTGCCCGGGCGAAACCCGACCGCGGTGAAGCGCTCGCCGCCTTCGCCGCCGAACAGCCGGCCGAGCGCACGAAAGGGCGCCGTGACGATGCGCTTGAGCACGCCGCCCACGGCCTCGAGCACCAGCGCACCCATGTCGAACTTCGGGTCGTTCACGTCGCCGCGCACGGGCACCGCCAGATCGATGCGCCCCTGCTCGTCGGTGAGCAGGGCCACGGCCAGGTCGAGCGGCAGGTCGATCGCACGGCGGGCCTCGACCCGGTCGCCGAGCCGGAAATCGGCCAGACGGATCTGGTTCCGGCCGAGCAGTTGTCCGTTCTCGATGCGGTATTCGAGGTCGAGCCAGAGCTTGCCTTCCGCCACGGTGCGCCCGGCGAAGGTGGCGGTGTAGGGCGACAGCGGCGGTATCGCCACGTTCTCGAAACGCACGCGCAAGTCGAGGAAGTCCGTGGGCTCGAAGGGCAGCAGGCTGCCGTTGATGCGCGCCGAGCCGAAGGGCTCGATCTCGCCGCCGAGCTGCACGCGCGCGCGCCGGTCGGGGGCGCTGCTGATGCCGAGCACGTTGCCGCGCAGCGCCGTCACCCGCGTGGAGAAGGGCAGCACCAGGCTGAGGTCGGCGAAATCGAGCACGCCGCGCTGCAGCCGCAGGCGTTCCACGCTCACGGCCACGGGCGGCTCGGCCGGTGCTTGCGGTTCGGCTCGCGCTGCCTTGGTGGCGGCTCGGCCGGTGCGCTGCCCCGGCGCGCCGGCTTGCGCCTTGCCGGCGGTTCTCGCGTCTTCGGAAGAAGATGCGCGGGCCGCCTTCGGAGCGCCTGCATCGGTTCGAAGCACCTGCGTCAGGTTGACCGAGCCGTCGCGCGCGATGAGCACCTTGGCGCCGGGTTCCTGCACCGTGATCTCGCCGATGCTCAGGCGGCTCGGCGAGGTGCCGAAGGCGATGTTCTGCGCCTGCATCGAGCGCCACGACAGGAAGCGGTCGCCCGACGCGGCTTCGTCCACGCGCAGGCCGTCGAGGCTCGCGCTGCCCGTGGCGCTCAAGGCCGGGGCGCCGTCCCGGCCTTCGCGCAGCTCGACACGCGCCTTCGCCGACAACAGGCCCGAGCGCAGCTTCAAGCGGGCCTGCCGTGCAAGCAGCGGCTGCAGCGGCAGCAGCGCGAAGCGGTCGAGCTGCACGTCGAGATCGGCAGTCGCGCCGCTCTGGGCGATGCTGCCGCGCGCCTGGAGCCGGCCACCCTCGGGCAGGCCGAGCCGCGCGTCGAGTTGCATGGGTCCGTCGGCGGCGCTGCTCACGTTGCCGAGCGCGAGCGTCGTCACTTCGGCGCGGTAGGCGAGGGCGGGCTCGAACCCGCGATGACGCACGGCGAGCCCGACGCCTTCGGCACGCACCGCGCGGATGTCATGACGCCAGGCGGCCTGCGGCGCGGCGTCGGCGGGCGCCGGATCGGGCGTTCGCGCCGCGCGCCCGGTGTCCGCCGGGGCCAGGGCCTGCAGCAGCCCCGGCGGGCCGTTCTCGGCCAGCTCGAACGACGCGCTGCCGCCGCGGGCAAGAACTTCGTCGATGCCGATGCGGCGCTCCCCAGTGTCGATTGCGCCGCCGGCAATCGTCAGTGTCTTCAAGGCCAGCAAAGGCTCGGTCCCGTCGATCGCCGCGAGCTCCAAGGCGTCGATCCGGGCCGCCAGGTCGCTGAGTTGCACGCGGGTCGCAGCGGCGCCCGTCTCGACGGCGAGGGCGGTGCTGCCGCCGATGGCCGCCGCAACCGCGGCCAGCGGCATCGGTCGGCTGCGGTCGGTGGCCCGCAGGGCGAGCGCATCGATGCGCAGGGCGTCGGCGCGGATGCGCCAGGGACCGTCGTCCGATGCCGTGCCTTGCGCCTGCGCTTGCTCGTCGTTGGCCGGTGGCCCGCCCAGCGCCTGCCAGTCGAGCCGGCCGTCGCGATCGACGTTCGCTGCGAGCGCGCCTTCGCGCAGGGCGATCTCCGTGAAACCGATTTCGCGCGCGGCGAGGTCGAGCCGGCCGCCGCTGGCCGTGACCGTTTTCAGGCGCAGCAGCGGGGCGTCGCTGCCGCTCGGGCGCAGCGCCATATCGGTGAGGCGCAGCTCGGCGGCATCGAGCGTCAGCGCCGGCGGCGTGCCCTCGGCCGCCGAGCCGTCGTAGCGGGCCGCGAAGCTCAGCGTGTCAGCCACGGGCTCGAGCTCGAGGCCGAACGATCGGCGCAGCAGCGGCCACAGCGCCGGCACACTCAGATCCTTCAGCTCCACCGTCCCCGACGAGCGTGTCGCCGGCTGTAAAACGAGCGAGCCTTGCGCGTGCAGGCTGCCGGCGCCGGGCAGCGCGGCGGCCAGGCTGTAGCGGCCTTGCGCATCGCCTTGCGCCGGAGCGGTGGCGAGGTCGGAAGCTTCGATCTCCACATCGCTCACGGACACGCTGGCGGCAGCGGCTTCACCCGGCGCAGGGCCGGCGGCCTGCGCAGACAGGCCCGGCGGCCGGCGCAGGTCGGTCACCGTGATCCGGCCCGACTGGACGGCGAGATGGCGCACGAGCAGGCGCAGGGGTTCGGACTCCTGCGCGGGCTCGTCGGGCTGAAACAGCGCGGCCCAGTCGAGGCGGCCGTCGGCACCGATCTCCGCATGAGCATGAGGTTCCTCGAGGCGCAGATCGGAGACGCTCCAGGCCCGCGACCACAGGCTCGCCCAGTCCAGATCGACGCTCAGCCGCTCGAGCGTGAGCAAGGGTTCTGCGCTGGCCGCCCGCGCCGGCCCTGCGGGTGACGATGCCGGCTCGGCCGATGCCGCGGGAGCCGCCGAAGCCGCACCGGCCGTCGACGAATCGGCCGCCCCTTTCGACAGCCGCAAGCTGCTCGCCTGCAAGCGCAGCGAGAAAGGGTTGAAGCGCACTTCGCCGATCGACAACTCCGCGCCCAGCCGCTCGGCCACGACACCCGGCGCTTGGCGCTCGATGAGCCAGGGCAGCAGCAAGAAGCCGAGCAGTGCGTACAGGCCGACCGCCAGCAAGCCGCCGATCAGCGCCCCGGCGACGGCGCGGCGTTTCATGCGGGCCTCCGGCGGCTCGCACGAGAAACGGAGCGGCCGGCCGACGGCGGCGCCGACGCAGGCACGGGAGCTTGCGACCGGTCATCGGGTCGGCTGGTGTCGGGGCGCATCGTCGGGAGTTTCCACGAGGACGGACATCGCCAACGCGAAGACCACGCCGATCTGCAGAAGTGCGCGCGCCGCGTGCGCGTTCTCCCATTGGCTGCGCAGGCTCGTCCAGTCGGCCGGCAGGGTCTGGGGGGTGAGCGCCGCGACGGTCGCGTTGACCGGCGCGAGCCAGATCCAGAAAGCCGCGTGCGCGGCCGCCATGCAGGCCGCCGCCGCAAACGTCCAGCGAAACGACGGCGGGCGCCGGCGCACCAGCCACACCAGCACCACCACGGCGATGAGCGCGCCGACCTCGAAGGCGGCGCCGAAGACGCCGAAGGCGCCGTACAGGGTCTGCTGCACCGCCAGCCACATCGCGCCGTCGTAGCTCATCTTCGCGGGCATCTCCAGCAGATGCCCGAGCGCCGGCGCGAGGCTCAGGGCAGCGAACACGATCGCGAGCAGCCGCCAGCCTTTCAGGAACATGAATGACTCCTCATCCTTGGCTGCCGGTCGCCCCGTGGCGCTACCGCAGCACGCTCTTTTGCCGGCAAGGCGCGGGCCGGCGCCGCTACGACGGCCCGCGCGGGTTGAGCCGGGACGCCTGCCACACCGTGAACTCGACCGGCGCGGAGCGCGTCAGAACGCGGCCCCCGTCGTCGACGATGAGTGCTTCCAGGCGGTGAACGCCGCGGTCGAGGCCGGTGAGCCGAAACCGCAGGCCGCTGCCTTCGGGGGCCGCCGGTCGGCCGTCGAGCAGCAGGCTCACCCGGTAGCCGCGCGGCAACGTCGCCCCGTCCTCGATGCCGACCACCACGTCCACCGTGCCGGCGTTGTCGTGGACCACCGCGCCGTCCGGCGGGCTCGTGATCGAAAGGCCGGCCGCCGCGGCGATGCCCGACAAACTGCACAGGCACGCCACGACAGCCGCGCGCAGCGCGGTGCGCGCGCCCCGGCGCGTGGCAGGCAGGATCGGCAGAGGAAAGGTCGGCTTCATCGTCACGAGCCATTCGATCCGTTCGCTCCAGCAGACCGCGTGCCCGGCTCCGAGGGTGCAGGGAGCGCCGCCAAGGCGCCGCGCTTCTCGTCAGGTCAGCAACTGCAGGGCAATCGCCAGCTGGCAGACCCAGCCCACCACGAAGGCGAGCGTGCGCACCCAGGGAACCCTCAGGACATAGGCCAGGAAATGCACGACGCGCGCCCAGAAGAACACCACGCAGGCCATCACCGTGACCGCGTTGTGCAGGTTTGTCGCATCGGCCACCAGCACCAGCGCGGCGAACACCACGAGGTTCTCCACCGCGTTGTAGTGAGCCGCCTTCATGCGCTGAGCCCAGGCGTAGATCGGCTTGGCGTTCTCGGGGTAGCCGACCGCATCGCGCAGGCCGCGCACCGCGATCAGGTTGAGGGTGTAGGGCACCCACATCACCGCGGTGAACACGCAGGTGAAGACGAGGTATTGCAGCTCGGGGGTCACGATGGCTCCTTCGGTTCTCGACGGCGACAGGGCCACGGCCGCGCGACACCGTCGACGGGACGAACGCAGTATCGACCCTGGCGGTGACACCGCGTTTCGGCGGGAAAACCCCGTCGGCGCCGGGCGTGCGCGTCCTAGAATCGGCCGCCTCTGGAGGAGTCGAACGCATGACGCAAAGCAAGGCGCGCTCCCAGCGCAGCGCCCCGCAACCGGGTGGCGAGCCGACCGAGCCCGTCGAGACCGCGTTGCGCGTTCTCAAGAAGTACCCGAACCGGCGCCTCTACGACACCCGCAGCAGCGGCTACATCACCCTGCACGACGTCAAGCGCATGGTGCTCGACCAGGAAAACTTCGTGGTGCGCGACGCCAAGACCGGCGAAGACCTCACGCGCAGCATCCTGCTGCAGATCATCCTGGAAGAAGAAACCGGCGGCGTGCCGATGCTCTCGACGCAGATGCTGGCCCACATGATCCGCTTCTACGGCCACACCATGCAGGGCCTCATGGGCTCCTACCTGGAAAAGAACATCCAGGCCTTCACCGAGATGCAGAGCCGCTTTTCCGAGCAGGCCGGCGTGACGGGCGGCAAGGGCTTCAGCCCCGAGGTCTGGACGCAGTTCATGAACGTGCAGGCGCCGATGATGCAGGGCCTCATGACCAACTACCTCGATCAGTCCAAGACCCTCTTCGTGCAGATGCAGGAGCAGATGCACAAGCAGGCCGAGCAGCTCTTCCCGCCGGGCTTCGGCATCGGCGGCGGCAAGAAGTAGAGCGAGGGCGCGGCGGAGTCGGATCGACGAAAATCCGCCGCATGACCGAAAGCACCCTGATCGACGCGCCGGCAGCGGCCGCACCGTCCTCCACCGCCGCGCCGCGCATCGGCTTCGTCTCGCTGGGTTGCCCCAAGGCGCTGACCGACTCCGAGCTGATCCTCACGCAGCTCGGCGCAGAGGGCTACCAGACCTCCAAGACCTTTGCCGGCGCCGACCTGGTGATCGTCAACACCTGCGGCTTCATCGACGACGCGGTCAGGGAAAGCCTGGACACCATCGGCGAAGCGCTGGCCGCCAACGGCAAGGTCATCGTCACCGGCTGCCTGGGCGCGAAGGCCGGCGAAGGCGGAGCCGGCAACCTAGTGCGCCAGGTGCATCCCAAGGTGCTGGCCGTGACCGGCCCGCACGCCACGCAGGAGGTGATGGACGCGGTGCACCTGCACGTGCCCAAGCCGCACGACCCCTTCACGGACCTGGTGCCGGCCACGGGATCGAAGGTCGGCGTGAAGCTCACGCCCAGGCACTACGCCTATCTCAAGATCAGCGAGGGCTGCAACCACCGCTGCAGTTTCTGCATCATCCCGAGCATGCGGGGCGACCTCGTCTCGCGGCCGATCGGCGACGTGCTCGGCGAAGCCAGGGCGCTCTTCGAGTCGGGCGTGAAGGAACTGCTGGTCATCAGCCAGGACACTTCCGCCTACGGCGTGGACGTCAAGTACCGCACCGGCTTCTGGGACGGCCGCCCGCTGCGCACGCGCATGACCGAGCTGGTCGAAGCCCTGGGCGAGATCGCCGAACCCTACGGCGCCTGGGTGCGCCTGCACTACGTTTACCCGTACCCGCACGTCGACGAGATCCTGCCGCTCATGGCTGCCGGCCGCGTGCTGCCTTATCTCGACGTGCCCTTCCAGCATGCCCACCCCGACGTGCTCAAGCGCATGAAGCGCCCGGCCAGCGGCGAGCGCAACCTCGAGCGCCTGCACAAGTGGCGCGAGGCCTGCCCGCAGATCGTGGTGCGCTCGACCTTCATCGCGGGCTTTCCCGGCGAAACCGAGGCCGAGTTCGACCATCTGCTCGAGTTCATGCGCGAGGCGCGGATCGACCGCGCCGGGTGCTTCGCCTACTCGCCGGTCGAAGGCGCCGGCGCGAACGCCTTGCCCGGCGCCTTGCCCGCCGAACTGCGCGAGGAGCGCCGCGCTCGTTTCATGGCGGTGGCCGAAGCCGTCTCGGTCGCCAAGCTGCAGGAACGCGTGGGCGCGGAGATGCAGGTGCTCATCGACTCCGCGCCGGCGCTCGGCCGCAAGGGCGGTGTCGGCCGCAGTTATGCCGATGCGCCCGAGATCGATGGCGTGGTCAAGTTGCTGCCGCCGCTCAAGGCCTCCAAGCAGCTGCGCGTGGGCGAGTTCACGCGCGCACGCATCGTGGGCACGCAAGGGCACGATCTGCTCGCCCAGCCGGTGTGAGATGGTCCCCCCCGAAGCGCCTGCGGCGCCTCCCCCCGAGGGGGCGACGCTGGCGGACCGGCGGAGCCGGATCCGCGGCGTCTGCTTGAGGCAGCCGGCGTGGACGGTGCGCAGTGGGTGCGGCAACGCCATGAACCACTCGAGTGAAGCGAAGCGATGAGCGAGCACCCCGACGCCAACGAGACGGACCGGCTGAGCACCGGCCTGATCCACCACCCCTACGAGCCGCCGGCCGGTTTCGGTGCGGTGCCGCCGGGCGTGTTCAAGGCCTCCACCGTCATCTTCAGGAACACCGCCGCGCTGCGCGCACGCCGATGGCAGGACAAGACGGGCTACACCTACGGCCTGCACGGCACGCCCACGACCTTCACCCTCGAGGAGCGCATCGCCACGCTTGAAGGCGGCCGGCACACGTTGCTCGCGCCGAGCGGGCTGGCGGCCATCGTGCTGATCGATCTGGCGCTGCTCGCCGCGGGCGACGAGGTGCTGCTGCCGGCCAACGTGTACGGCCCGAGCCGCGAGTTCGCGCGCAACGAACTGGCCCGCATGGGCATCGCGCACCGGCTCTACGACCCGCTCGATCCTGCCGCACTCGCAGGCATGATCGGCCCGCAGACGAAGCTGGTGTGGCTGGAGGCCGCCGGCTCGGTGACGATGGAGTTTCCCGACCTGCGCGCACTCGCCGCAGCCTGCAGGGCGCGAAGCGTGATCACGGCGCTGGACAACACCTGGGGGGCGGGCATCGCCTTCGCACCCTTCGATTGCGGCATCGACCTCTCGATGCAGGCCCTGACCAAGTACCCCTCCGGCGGCGCCGACTTGCTGATGGGTTCCGTCACCACGCGCGACGACGCCCTTCACCAGCGCATCAAGGCGACGCACATGCGTCTCGGAATGGGCGTCGGCGCGAACGACGCGGAGTTCGTGCTGCGTTCGCTGCCTTCGCTTGCCTTGCGCTACGCGGCGCAGGACGCCGCAGCACGCCGGCTCGCGGCCTGGTGGCAGGGCCGCGTGGAAGTGGTGCAGGTGCTGCACCCTGCCGTGCCGGGCGCTCCCGGCCACGCGCACTGGGCAGCGACCTGTCGCGCCGCGGCGGGGTTGTTTTCGGTCGTGTTCGACGCCCGGTTCAGCGCGCAGCAGGTCGATGCCTTCATCGACGCGCTGCGCCTCTTCAGGATCGGATACTCCTGGGCCGGTCCGGTGAGCCTGGCCGTGCCTTACGACCTGAGACTGCTTCGCGGCAGGGCCGGCGAAGGGCAGGGCGGCCTCGTGCGCTTGGCGATCGGCCTGGAGGCGGTGGAGGACCTGATCGCCGATTGCGAGCAGGCGCTGGGCGCATTGTCGAGCTGAGGTATTGCTCGCCCCCCGTGTCTCGTCCTCGACTCAAGCCCTCGGCTTGGACGACACCTTGTGCCGCATCAGGCGGCCCTTCTCGCGCTCCCAGTCCCGCTTCTTCTCGGTGTCGCGCTTGTCGTGCAGGTCCTTGCCCTTGGCCAGCGCGATGTCGGCCTTCACGCGGCCGCCCTTGTAATGCAGGTTGAGCGGCACGAGGGTGTAGCCCTTTTGCTCGACCTTGCCGATCAGGCGCCGGATCTCCTCCTTGTGCATCAGCAGCTTCTTGGTGCGGTCGGCCTCGGGGTGCACGTGCGTCGAGGCTTCGCGCAGCGGGTTGATGCGGCAGCCGATCATGAACAGCTCGCCGTCCTTGATGACCACGTAGCCGTCCGTCAACTGAACCTGGCCGGCGCGCACCGCCTTGACCTCCCAGCCTTCGAGCACCACGCCGCACTCGTACTGCTCCTCGAGCGTGTAGTTGAAGCGGGCTTTCCTGTTGTCTGCGATGGCGGCCATGAAGCCTCTCAATAGAATCCATCGATTCTAAGAAGCCATGAAGCACGTCAAGAAATCCGTTCTCCTGTGGTATTCGGCGCAGGAGATGTACGACCTGGTGACCGCGGTTGCCGATTACCCCAAGTTCCTGCCCTGGTGCGAGCGCGCCGAGGTGCTCGAGGCCGGCGAAACCGCCATGACCGCGCGCCTGCACCTCAACTACCACGGCGTGCGCCATGCCTTCACCACGCGCAACACGCAGGTGCCGGGCGAATCGGTGCTGGTGGCGCTGGTCGACGGACCGTTCTCGCGGCTCGACGGGACCTGGCACTTCGTGCCGCTGGGCGCCGCGCAAACGCCCGCCGGCGCCGAGGCGCCGCGCGCCTGCCGCATCGACTTCGAGCTGTGCTACGCCTTCAGCAGCGTGGCGCTCGAGGCGGTGGTGAGCCCCGTGTTCGACCGCATCGCCAACACTTTCGTCGACGGCTTCGTCAAGCGCGCGGAGCAGGTGTACGGCGCGCGCTGAACCGGGCGGCTCGTGCGCATCGAAGTCGTCTACAGCCCGCGCGAGCGGGTGGTCGATCTCGTCGAGCTGGAGCTGCCCGAGGGCAGTTCGGTGGCCGATGCGGTCCGGGCCAGTGGCCTTCTGCAACGCCACGAGGACCTCGATCCGGCGCACCAGCGGGCGGGCGTGTGGGGCCGGCCTTGCCGACCCGACGATGCGTTGCGCGACGGCGACCGGGTCGAGCTCTACCGGGCGCTGAAGGTCGATCCCAAGGAGGCGCGGCGCCTGCGGCAGCAGCGTCAGCGCTCGTGCACCCTCAGCGGCACTCGGAAGCGATGATCTGACGGGTCTGGGCCATCTCGCTGGCGCGGATGGTGTCGTCGAAGACCTCGCGTTCGCCCTTTTCGTTGGTGCGGGCCATGCGCTGGCCGCCCTCGAGCGAACGCATGTAGGCGCGAGCGCGCTCGCAATTCTGGGCGCGCACTTGAGCGACGCGGTCCTCTTCGGCCTTGCGCTTGGCTGCTTCCTCGGCTTCGGCCTGCTTGCGGCGCGCTTCGAGGGCCGGGTCCACACCGGCGCTGGCCGATGGGGCAGGTTGCACCGCCGAGGCGGCGGCCGCCGGGCCGCTGGAGGGGACGATGACGGGTGCCGGTGCGCGGGGTCGCTGCAGCACGTCGCTCTCGGCGGTGCCGGCCGGCGGTGGCGTGTCGCTGTACTGGATCTGGCCGCGCGCATCGCGCCACTTCCACTGCGCCTGCGCGGTCATGCCGGTGAGCAGGGCACCGACGGCGAACGCGGCCATCAGGCAACGTGAGAAAACGGGTGTCATCGGCAAAGTGTAGCGGTGGCCTCGCGAGCAATCGCCCCGCCGCGCGGGGCGATTTCGAGATGGAAGTCACGCGGCCCGGGGCCGGCACCCGCCTCTCTATAATCTGCTTTTGCGACTGGAGCTTTCCCATGCGCCTCCTCGGCAAAGCGCTCACCTTCGACGATGTGTTGCTGGTGCCCGCCTTCTCCCAGGTCCTGCCTCGCGACACTTCGCTCGCGACGCGCTTCTCCCGAAACATCCTGCTGAACCTGCCGCTCGCCTCGGCCGCCATGGACACGGTGACCGAAGCGCGCCTGGCCATCGCGCTGGCGCAGGAAGGCGGCATCGGCATCGTCCACAAGAACCTCTCGCCCAAGCAGCAGGCGGCCGAGGTGTCGCGCGTGAAGCGCTACGAGTCGGGGCTGTTGCGCGACCCGATCACCATTTCGTCGGGCGTTCGCGTGCGCGACGTGATCGAGCTGTCGCGCGCACACGGCATTTCGGGTTTCCCGGTGGTCGATGACGGCAAGGTGGTGGGCATCGTCACCGGCCGCGACCTGCGCTTCGAGACGCGCCTGGACGCGCCGGTGCGCGAGATCATGACGCCGCGCGAGCGGCTCGTCTCGGTGAAGGAGGGCGCCAGTCTCCAGGAGGCCAAGGCGCTGATGCACCAGCACAAGCTCGAGCGGGTGGTCGTGGTCAACGCGGCGAACGAACTGCGCGGTCTCTTCACCGTCAAGGACATCACCAAGCAGACCAATTTCCCCAATGCCGCACGCGACGCGCAGGGCAAGCTGCGGGTGGGAGCCGCGGTCGGCGTGGGCGAAGGCACCGAGGAGCGCGTGGACGCGCTGGTCAAGGCCGGTGTCGATGCGATCGTGGTCGATACCGCGCACGGCCACAGCAAGGGCGTGATCGAGCGGGTGCGCTGGGTCAAGCAGAACTATCCGCAGGTCGACGTGATCGGCGGCAACATCGCCACCGGCGATGCGGCGCGCGCGCTCGCCGAGGTGGGCGCGGACGGCGTGAAGGTGGGCATCGGCCCGGGCTCCATCTGCACGACGCGCATCGTCGCCGGCGTGGGCGTGCCGCAGATCACCGCGATCGACAACGTGGCCACGGCGCTCGAGGGCTCGGGCGTGCCGCTCATCGCCGACGGCGGGGTGCGCTACTCGGGTGACATCGCCAAGGCGCTCGCGGCCGGCGCCCATACCGTGATGATGGGCGGCATGTTTGCCGGCACCGAGGAGGCGCCGGGCGAGATCGTTCTGTTCCAGGGGCGCAGCTACAAGAGCTACCGCGGCATGGGCTCGATCGGCGCCATGCAGCAGGGCAGCGCCGACCGCTACTTCCAGGACGCGAGCGGCGCCAACCCGAACGCCGACAAGTTCGTGCCCGAAGGCATCGAAGGTCGCGTTCCCTACAAGGGCTCGGCCATCGCCATCGTGTTCCAGATGGCCGGCGGGCTGCGTGCCTCGATGGGCTACTGCGGCTGCACGACCGTGGAAGAGATGCGGCAGCGCGGTGCCTTCGTCGAGATCACCGCCGCAGGCATCCGCGAGAGCCACGTCCACGACGTGCAGATCACCAAGGAAGCGCCGAACTACCGGGCGGATTGAGTGAAGCTCCACGGAGTCGCCGCGCCACGGGCGCTTGCTTCGCTCGAAGGCGCCGAATGACCACGGCTGTCGGAGGCGGCGCGCCGCCTGCGCGCGCGGCTGCCATGCCCTTCATCCTGATCGCCGTTCTGATCGACATGGTGTCGATCGGCCTGATCATCCCCGTGATGCCGGCGCTGGTGGGCGGCTTCACCGCCTCGCAGGCCGATCAGGCCTTCTGGTACGGCGTGGTGGCCTTTTCCTTCGGCATCGCCGGGTTCTTCGGTTCGCCCATCCTCGGCGCTCTGTCCGATCGCTACGGTCGCCGGCCCGTGCTGCTGATGGGCTTCGGCGCGCTCGCGGTCACCTTCTTCGCCACCGCATTGGCCACCGCCTTGTGGATGCTCATCGTCGTGCGGCTGTTCGGCGGGGCCATGCAGGCGAATGCGGCGGTCGCGAACGCCTACGTGGCCGACATCACGCCGCCCGAGCAGCGCGCCCGGCGCTTCGGCCTGCTCGGCGCGATGTTCGGCCTGGGTTTCATCCTCGGTCCGGTGCTCGGCGGCCTGCTGGGCGCCATCGACGTGCGCCTGCCTTTCTTCGCGGCGGGCGGCCTAGCGCTGGTGAACTGGCTGTACGGCTACTTCGTGCTGCCCGAGTCGCTGCCGGTTGAGCGGCGCCGCAGCATCGACTGGAAGAACGCCAACCCCATCGGCTCGCTCAAGGGCCTGGCGGAGCTGGAAGGCGTGGGCGCATTGGTCGCCGTGCTGGCGCTGTCGAGCCTGGCGCAGTTCATGCTGCACACCACCTGGGTGCTCTACACGACCTTCAAGTTCGGCTGGGGGCCGCTGGAAAACGGCTGGTCGCTGTTTGCGGTGGGCGCCATGTCCACGATCGTCCAGGGATTCCTTCTGGGGCGGCTGCTCGAGCGCTTTTCGGCTCAGCGCCTGGCCGTGATGGGCCTGGTGTCGTCAAGCCTGTGCTACCTGATGTGGGGTGCGGCGACCGAAGGCTGGATGCTGTATGTCGTCATCGCCTGCAACGTGCTGGGCTTCGCGGTCACGGCCTCGCTGCAGAGCATCGTTTCCAATGCCGCCGATACGCGCACGCAGGGCCGCACGCTCGGCGCCGTGTCTTCGCTCAACAGCCTGATGGCGGTGACTGCCCCGGTGATCGCCGCGCCGCTGCTGGTGCTGGTCTCGCACCTGCCGCAGGGCGATTGGCGCATCGGCATGCCGTTCTACTTCTGCGCGGCACTCCAGGCCGTGGCCATGCTGCTGGCGCTGCGCCACTTCCGCGCCGAACGTGCGGCACGCCATGCGCAGGGCGTGCCTGGATTTCCCGTCTGAACCTTTCGAGCCTTTCACCATGCACGACAAGATCCTCATCCTCGACTTCGGCTCGCAGGTCACGCAGCTCATCGCGAGGCGAGTGCGCGAGGCGCACGTCTACTGCGAAATCCATCCGAACGACGTGTCGGACGAGTTCATCCGCGCCTTTGCGCCCAAGGCGGTGATCCTGTCCGGCAGCCACGCCTCCACCTACGAAGAGCACGACCTGCGCGCGCCGCAGGCCGTGTGGGATGCGGGCGTGCCGGTGCTCGGCATCTGCTACGGCATGTTCACCATGGCGGTGCAGCAGGGCGGGCAGGTGGAGGCCAGCACGCACCGCGAGTTCGGCTATGCGGAGGTGAGGGCGCACGGGCACACGAAGCTGCTGCAGGGCATCGAGGATTTCTCGACCGCCGAGGGCCACGGCATGCTCAAGGTGTGGATGAGCCACGGCGACAAGGTCACGTCGCTGCCGCCCGGCTTCAAGCTAATGGCCAGCACACCGAGCTGCCCGATCGCCGGCATGGCCGACGAGGTCCGCGGCTACTACGCGGTGCAGTTTCATCCCGAGGTGACGCACACCCTGCAGGGCCGGGCGCTGCTCAACCGCTTCGTGCTCGACATCGCCGGCGCGAAGCCCGACTGGGTGATGGGCGACTACATCGAAGAGGCCGTGGTGCGCATCCGCGAACAGGTCGGCGGCGAGGAGGTCATCCTCGGTCTTTCGGGCGGCGTCGATTCGAGCGTGGCCGCGGCGCTGATCCACCGAGCCATCGGCGATCAGCTCACCTGCGTGTTCGTCGACCACGGCCTGCTGCGCCTGAACGAAGGCCGCATGGTGATGGAGATGTTCGCCGGCAAGCTGCACGCCAAGGTGATCCATGTCGATGCGAGCGGGCAGTTTCTCGGTGCCTTGCAGGGCGTGAGCGATCCCGAGCAAAAGCGCAAGATCATCGGCCGCGAGTTCGTCGAGGTTTTCCAGCGCGAGGCCGGCAAGCTGAAGCAGGCGAAGTGGCTGGCGCAAGGCACGATCTACCCCGACGTGATCGAGTCGGGCGGCGCCAAGACGAAGAAGGCCACGTCGATCAAGAGCCACCACAACGTCGGCGGGCTGCCGGAAACGCTGGGCCTGAAGCTGCTCGAGCCCTTGCGCGAGCTGTTCAAGGACGAGGTGCGCGAACTCGGCGTGGCGCTCGGCCTGCCGCCCGAGATGGTCTACCGCCATCCCTTCCCGGGCCCGGGCCTGGGCGTGCGCATCCTCGGCGAGGTGAAACCCGAGTACGCCGAGCTGCTGCGCCGCGCCGACGCGATCTTCATCGAGGAACTGCGCTCCACCTTCGACACCGCCAGCGGCAAGAGCTGGTACGAGCTGACCAGCCAGGCCTTCGCCGTGTTCCTGCCGGTCAGGAGCGTGGGCGTGATGGGCGACGGGCGCACCTACGACTACGTTGTCGCGCTGCGCGCCGTGCAGACCAGCGACTTCATGACGGCCGACTGGGCGGAGCTGCCGTATGCGCTGCTCAAGAAAGTGTCGGGCCGCATCATCAACGAGGTGCGCGGCATCAACCGGGTGACGTACGACGTGTCGAGCAAGCCGCCGGCGACGATCGAGTGGGAATGAGGCGCGTCGCGCCGCGAGCCGTACCGCCAGGCGAAGCGGCCGGCCGCTGAGTCTCAGGCGTCGCCCTGTACCGGGGCCGCCTCGGCCAGACTCGTCACGGCGGACGCCTGCAGGATCTGCAGTTGCAGCTCCTGCGTGCGGCTTTCCGGCGCGACGCCCAGCGCGTCGAGGAGCACCTCGCGGCAACGTTCGTAGGCGGCCAGTGCCGCGCCGCGGTCGCCGTTGGCGAGATGCGCCTGCATCAGTTCCCTGAACGACGCTTCGCTCGTCGGATCGAGCAGGACCTTCGCGCAGGCCATGGCGATGCGCCGCTTGTGGTTGCCCAGGCGCTCGGCCTGCGCGAGGGCGGCGGACAGCAAGCGCAGCTGCCCTTCGCGGTGGCGCATGCGCGCCGCGGCGAGCCAGGCGTCGGCCTGTTCCATCGCGTCCAGCGACAGATCGGGCAGGAGCGCGCAGCGCTCCGGGCCGAGCAGCACCACGCGTTCGGCGAGCTCGTCGGCGTTCTCGTGATGAACCTGCACGACGCTCGAATCGAGCGCGAGCACCTCGCCTTCGGTGAACAGCGGCAGGCCGTGGCGGCGAACGAGACGGTGCAGCAGGGTGCGCAGGTTGTTCCTCGCCAGCGAAGCGGCGGAGTCCGGCCACAACAGGGCTGCCACGGCCTGGCGATGGCGAGGGCCTTCGATGGCGAGCAGCGCCAGCAGCACGGCCGCGCGATCGCGCAGCCTCGTCGGCGAGCGTTGACCGTCGTCGAGCAGGATGCCCTGGGCGATGAACAGGCCGACGCTGCCGCTGCGCCGCGGCCAGGGCAGCACGTTGCCCGAGCGTCTCGACTCGGTGCGACGGTCGCACTGGCGCCGGTCGGTCGATGCGTGGTTGATGGGAATCATCTGGAGTCCTTGTTCACTGCGGAAGGATTCGCTCGGTTGCCGGTGTCGTGCTGGTCTGACCTGCCGAGACGGAATTTCATCCGACTCGCTCTTGCAGGGGGCTTGAAATCACCCCCGGAACGCGTGGCTGCCGCTCCTGGAAGTCGGGAATTCGCCACGCCCATGCCCTTGCCGCCTCTTTCGCTCGCACGAGCCAGGCGAACGGCGCGCTTCGCACGGTCCGCGGCGCCGCGTGAAACGTCGTTGAAACGCGCTTGAAACGCGCTCGAAACGCCGTGGCTCCTACCTTGTGGTCATGCGCAACAGACGCGGTGACCGATGGCGCTTCCCGCATCTCGGCACAACGCGCGGCGCGAAGGGGGGCGTTCCACATGCACCGAGTCTTTCTCGCTGGCCATGATCCACGCATCAGGGAGGCAATCGCGGACGGGTTGACCGCACTGGGTTACTCCGTCGAGTTCGTTCACGAGCGCGGCCGCGTCATCGCAGCGGCCCGCCATTCCAGCCCGCACATCGCCCTCGTGCCGTGGGGCGGCCCGATCGTTCAGGGTCGCGACGTCGTGCTGCAGCTCGAGGCGGACGAACATCCGTTGCCGATGCTGATCCTCACGGATCCGGCGGCGCCGGCCGGGCGTGCCCGGGCCGGCGCGAGCGCAGGCGTCGAAGGAGCAAGGCGCACTCGAGAGCCCTTCGCGCTGGCGCAGATCGCGCAACGCCTGCAGCTTCAGATGGACGGCACGCTCGGCAAGGCCCAGCACGCAAGGCCGTCCGGCGGGTCGCAGGACCTGACGACGCTGCGTGTGGCGGATCTCCTGATAGAGCGCAGCACCGGGCGCGTGTCTCGCGCCGGCATGCCGATCAACGTGACGCGGCGGGAGTACCTGCTGCTCGAGTACCTCGCGCTGCACGCGGACGTGTCGGTCACGCGCGCGATGATCGCGCGCGAGATCTGGCATGTGCAGACCCGGGCCACGCCGCTCGACAACGTCATCGACGTCCACGTCGGGCGGCTTCGCCGCAAGCTGACGGTGCCCGGCCGTCCGGAGCTGATTCACACGATCCGCAGGGTGGGCTACCGGCTTTCGGGACAGCCGGACGGCGGCTGTTCGTGCAACTGAGCTGCGCGGGCACGCAGACCCGCCGGGCGTTCAGGGCAGCGACTCTTCGGCCCTCGCGGCAGGCGGCCCCTCGGTCTCGCGGCCCGGGTCCGCCCCGGCAGCGAACCGGCCGACCCGGTTGGTGCCGCCGCGCCTGGCGCGCAGCAGGGCCTTGCCGGCGCGCTGGATCAGCGTCGATGCGCCCAGGGCGCTGGCGTGCAGAGAGTCCACGCCGGCGGTGATCGTCAAGGTCGGCGCGCTGCCTTCGGCCGCTGCATCGGCGCCGTCGGCCTCGACGCGGGCACGCACGGTTTCGGCGAGCAGCAGGGTGTCCTGAAGGGACCGGCCGGGTGAAACGACGCACAGATGCTCCGCGTCGAGCCGCACCAGCAGGTCGGCCGGACGCGCGCACTCGCGCAGCACGGACGCCACCGCACGCATGGCCCCATCCGCGCGTTGCGGGCCGGCATCGGCCAGCAGGCTGCGGTACGGATCCACCGCGATCTTGATGCCGCCGAGCATGCCCGAGCGAACCCGCGGATCGCGCAGCAAGGCCGCGAACGCGGTCTCGAACGCGGCGGGGCTCAGCAAGGCGCCCAGCGGATCGGCCTTGCCGGCGACCGCGGGCGTGTCCATGCCCGGCTCGAAGGTGCACACGCGGTTGCGCCCGCCGCGCTTGGCGCGGTAGAGCGCCTGGTCCGCGCGGTCGATCAAGGCCGGCGCGGCAAGGCTGCCGTCGGTCAGGCTTTCGACGCCGAGGCTGACGGTGACGAGCAGGCCCTCCACGTCGCGCACGCCCGGCCCACATTCGGCTTCGATGCGTTCGCGCGCGCGCTCCGCGAACGCCTGCGCGGCGGCCATGTCCAGCCCCGGGAGCACGACGCAGAACTCCTCGCCGCCGTAGCGGCACACCAGATCGGCCGAGCGCGAGGAGTCGAGCAGCTTCTTCGCCACCTCCTGGATCACCCGGTCCCCGACGGCATGGCCGTGCGTGTCGTTGACCCGCTTGAAGTGGTCGATGTCGAGCATCACGCAGCTCAGCGGCCCGTTCGTGGAACGGGCCTCCCGCAGGCGTTCCTCGAAGGCCTCGTAGAAGGCGCGCCGGTTGAGGCAGCCCGTGAGCGGATCGCGCGTGGCCAGCCGTTCGAGCTGCTCGTTCTGACGGACCACTTCCTCCTTGGATGCGGTGAGCGCGCTCATGGCTTCGCGCAGCGCCTCGTTGGCACGGTGCAGTTGCGTCACGTCGTTGAAGGTGACGAGACAGCCGCGAACGCTGCCGCCCGGGTCGGTGATCGGGGCACAGTTGATGACGAGCTTGCGCGCATCGGGGGTGCCGGTGCCGATCTCGAGCGTGAAGCCGGCGCTGGCGGTGCGTTCGAAGATGGCCCGGGCCCAGGGGTGCTGGCTGCGGTCGGAGCTGAGGTTCTCCGCAAGCCAGACGAGCTCGGACAGACTCTTGCCCATGCCGAGGCTCGCGGCCTGCGGATGCAGCTCGCGGAAGTGCTTGTTGGCCAGCAGCACGCGGCCCCGGGCGTCGATCGCGACCACGCCCTCGGCCATCGCGTCGAAGGCGCCTTGCACGCGCTCGGGAATCACGGAGGACGGGTCCAGGTGCTGGAGCGCGCGCCGCATGTACAGCCCGAAGGCGATGGTGCCGGCGAACGACAGGAACAGCAGCACGATCACCAGCGGCTCGTTCAGCCAGCGCAGCAGCCAGCCCTGGTTCGAGGCGGCGAAGGCGACCTCCAGGCTGCCCCAGCGCGCACCCTCGGCGTTCAAGGGCACGGTCACCTGCTCGGGGCTGGACGCATCGCTGTCCGCGGCGCGCCAGTGCCGCGCGTGATCGCCGGCTTCGACCACGACACGCCCGTCGACGAGGCGAACGGCGAGCGAGCGCACGTCCGGCGTGCGCGCGGCCACGCTGTCGAGCGTGAGCTGCAGGCTCGAGCGGTCGTCGGCCTGCAGCAGCGCGGCCACCTGCACGGCCATCGCCTCGCTGACGCGCTGACGGAGCTGCATCGCCTGGGCATTGCGATCGGGCAATACCCCGAAGAACAGGTCGGCCATCACCACCAGGGTGCCGCACAGGCCCACCAGCGCCATCGTCATCTGGATGAGCGGAGAGGGTCGTTTCATTGCATCGTTCTCGCGCGGTCGGTGAGCCGGGTGTCGAACAGGCTTGCCGCTCGTTCCTCGTCGGCCTCCTTCTTCGAGGGGGTGGTGGTGTCGTCCGCGCTCTCGTCCTCGTCGTCCGCGCGCGCCAGCACGGGCAGCAGGTCCACATGGCGCCACGCGGGCACGCCCATCAGCATCGTGGTGATCAAGCCGCCGCTGCGGGTGAGCCACCAGATGAAGCCCGCCGTGAAGGTGGCGCTCGCCACGCGCAGGGGGTCGCTCGCCATCTCCGCGATCGGCAGCGTCGTGCGCGAGTCGTCGCCCAGCCCGGTGTCGCGGGTCGTCACGGCTTCGAGCGTTCCGTCGCCGGAAGAAGGCATGACGCCGCGCAAGTCCGGTGCGATGGCGTTCGCCTGAAGGCTCACGCTCGGGGCTGCAAGGGTGACCGAAGGTCCGTCGCCCAGGGAGAAGCCTTCGAAGGAGACGGAGGCCAGCAGATCGTCGCCGCCATCGAGCCGACGCAGATCCGGGTATGGGAGCTTGGAGATGACGCCGGGCGAGGCCGGCTCTGCCGAGGCATCGGTTTCGGGCAGATCGACCAGCCCGTCGCCCGCCGGGTTCGGGCCGCCTCCGCCCGATGGCGGTGCCGGCGGCGCGGGCTCCTCGGGCACCGGGGCGGGTGCGGGCGACGGTCCGGGCGCCGGAGCAGGTGCGGGTGCCGGGGCCGGTGGGGGCGCCGGCGGCGGCGGGGTGGGATCGGTCGGCTCCACGATGGGGCCGGTGTCCGTCTCACCGTTGATGTTCACGCGCAGCGATCTCTCGAAGCTCAGCCCGCCCGCATCGGTGACCCGCACCGTCAGATCGACGAACGGCTGCAGGGCAGCATCGAACACAGCGCCGGTCGCGACGACGATGCGGCCGGTCTGCGGGTCGATGGCGAAGCGTCCGTCGGCGTCGACGGGCAGCGCGAAGCTGAAGACGTCGCCGGTGTCGGGGTCGGTGGCGATCACCGTCGCGACCACCGTGCCTGCCGGGGCGGTTTCGTCGACCGACGCGGTGGCGGGAGCGAGGTCGCTCGGCGCTTCGTTGACGTTGCTCACGGTCACCCTGACGGCCTGCGTGTCGGTGCCGCCTGTTCCATCGCTGACCCGCACGGTCACTTCGTACACGTTGTTCGCGCCGTCGTCGGCGGGCGCTTCGAAGTCGGGCGCCGACACGAAGCGCAGGGCGCCTGTCGCGGCGTCGATGCTGAACAGCGCGGCGTCGGCGCCGCCGACGATGGCGTAAGTGAGGGTCTGCGCGGGCAAGTCGGCGTCGGTGGCGGTCACGGTGGTGACGGCGGTGGTGTTCTCGGCCACGGTGATGCTCGCCGATGCGCCGCCGCCGTTGCTGGTGATGACCGGAGCAGCATCGTTGACGTTGCCGACCGTCACGTTGAGCGCCTGCGTGTCGCTGCCGCCCGCGCCGTCGCTGACCTGCACCGTCACGTCGTACACGTTGTTCGCGCCGGCGTCGGCGGGCGCTTCGAAGTCGGGCGCCGACACGAAGCGCAGCGCGCCGGTGGCGGCATCGATGGCGAACAGTGCGGCGTCGGCGCCGCCGACGATGGCGTAGGCGAGGGTCTGCGCGGGCAGGTCGACGTCGGTGGCGGTCACGGTGGTGACGGCGGTGGTGTTCTCGGCGACGTTGATGCTCGCCGATGCGCCGCCGCCGTTGCTGGTGATGACCGGCGCATCGTTGACGGCGGTCACGGTGATCGAAGCTGTTTCAGAGGCCGTGCTGAACGCCGTGGTGCCGCCGGCGGGGCTGGTGCCCAGCTTCGTGCCTGCGGTGCCGTCGCTTCGATCCCAGGCCCGGAAGGTGATGCTGGCCGTGTCGGCGTCGATGGCGTCGGGCACGAAGCGCAGCCGATCGAAAGCGCGCAGGAGCAGCGCCGACGAGTCCGACACCGGGCCGACGTTGGCCCAGGTGCTCCCGCCGTTCAGCGAATACTGCCAGGTGCCCCTGCCGGCATCGAGCCCCGTGAGGGCGATGCCTTCCAGCGCCCCGTTGTCCACGTCGGTGATGCGATCGCCGCCAGCGCTGGCGATGATCTCGGCGACCGTGTTGCCGCCATTGTTCACCGCATCCTCGTCAATGGTGGTAAGCGTCATCGTGCCGGTGTTGTCGAGCACAGGCGCGTCGTTGACGGCGGTGACGGTGATCGAAGCGGTTTCCGTGGCCGCGCTGAAGGCTGTCGTGCCGCCATTCACGCTGGTGTCCGCCTTCGTGCCGGTGCTGCCGCTGGTCTGGTCCCAGGCCCGGAAAGTCACCGCGGCCGAGTCGGCGTTCTGTGCATCCGGCACGAAGCGCAGGCGGTCGGTCGCCCGCAGCAGCAGTGCCGACGTGTCCGAGACCGTCCCGACGTTGGTCCATACGGTGCCGCCATCGGTCGAGAACTGCCAGGTGCCGTTGCCGCTGTCCAGGCTGTTGACGGCGATGCCTTCCAGGGCCCCCGTGTCCACTTCGGTGATGCGGTTGCCTCCTGCGCTCAGGATGATGTCCGAGACAAGGCGGCCGTTGGTGTTGGTGGCGTTCTCGGTGATCGCCGGCAAGCTCATCGTGCCGGTGTTGTCGAGCACGGGCGCGTCGTTGACCGCCGTCACGGTGATGGAAGCCGTTCTGGCGGCCAGGCTGAAGGCGTTGGTACCGCCGACAGTGGCGGCGCTGGCCTTGGTGCCCGCGGTGCCGGTGCTTTGGTCCCAGGCCCGGAAAGTGACACTGGCGGCGTCGGCGTTCTCGCCGTTCGGCACGAAGCGCAGCCGATCCTCGGCGCGCAGGAGCAGGGCTGACAAGTTCGAGACTGCGCCGACGTCGCTCCAGGTGCCGCCGTCGTCGAGCGAGTATTGCCAGGTGCCGTTGCCGGCGTTCAGGCTTTCCAGGGAGATGCCTTCCACCGCCCCGTTGTCCACATCGGCGATGCGGTCGCCGCCCGCGCTGGCGATGATCTCCGCGACCGTGTTGCCGCTGTTGTTCACCGCGTCTTCGTTGATCGTGGTGAGCGTTGTCGTGCCTCCGGTGTCGAGCACGGGCGCGTCGTTGACGGCGGTGACGGTGATCGATGCGTTCTCCGTGGCCGTGCTGAAGGCCGTCGTGCCGCCGTTCACGCTGGCATCGACCTTCGTGCCCGTGCTGCCGCTGGCCTGGTCCCACGCCCGAAAGCTCACCGAGGCGGAGTCGGCGTTCTCCCTGTCGGGCACGAAGCGCAGGCGATCCGCCGCGCGCAGCAGCAGCGCCGAGGTGTCCGAGACGGCGCCGACGGCGTTCCACGAGGTGCCGCCGTCGGTGGAGAACTGCCAGGTGCCGTTGCCGCTGTTCAGGCTGGTGATGGCAATGCCTTCGACGGCTCCTGCATCCACGTCGGTGATGCGGTTGCCGCCGGCGCTGGCGATGATCTCCGAGACGAGACGGCCGGTGTTGTTGATGTTGTCTTCGTCGATCGTCGGCAGGGTCATCGTGCCGCTGTTGTCGAGCACCGGCGCATCGTTCACCGCCGTCACGGTGATCGTCACGCTGTCGCTGTCGGTTGCGCCCAGGCCATCGGTGGACAGCACCGTGAGGGTGCGGTTGCCGGCGAAGTTGGTCGGGGGCTGGTAGGTCAGCGTCGCCAGCGCGGCGTTGATCTGCGCCTGCGAGCCGGACAAGGTGAGCGCCGAACTGCCGTTGGCGCCGGACGTCACCGTCGCCCCCCCGGCCAGGCTGACGAGGAGCACCCCGCTCGTGATCGTCAGTCGCGTGGACGCGAGGTTGCCGTCGGCGTCGTTGACGGAGATCGTTGCGCCGCCCGTGAAGGCGAGCGTCGAGTCTTCGGCAACCGTCTGCGTGCCCGGGACGGTGTTCACCGGCGCGTTGTTGGGTGCGGCCACGAAGTTCAGCGAGAACTCCGACGTGCTTTGGAAGGTGTTGGAGCTCGGGTTGCCGGTTGCCGTGGCGGTGACGAGATCGCCGGCAGCCACCGAGGCCGAGCGTGTCACGCTGAACGAGGCGTTGCCCGAGGCGTCCGTGGTCACGATGACCGATCCCACAAGCACGCGACCCTCGCCGTGACCGCTGGGGTCGCCGGCCGGATTGGAGAAGAACTCGATCCGGTAGCGGGTGTTGGCCAGCGCGTTGAGCGTGCCCGCGACCGTGATCTGGCTCGATCCGTTGGTGACGACGTTCGTCAGGACGGGGTAGTTCTGCGTGCCGTTCGGGCCGGCATCGGCATCGCCGGCGTCGTTGGCGGTCACGCCGTCGTTGCCGAGGTCGATGCCCAGCAGGGCATTGGAATGGATGGAGTTGCCCAGCAAGGCGTTGTTGATGCCGGCCGTGGCGAGCAACAAGATGCCGTTGCCGCCGTTGAAGGCGATCCGGTTGCCTTGCCCGGTAGGTCCGCCGATGAGGTTGCCGAAGGTGCCCTCGGACAGCCGCACGCCATCGCCGGCGTTGCCGAGGTTCGCGGTGCCGGCCGCGTCGGTGCCGATGTAGTTGACGCCCACGAGGGTGAACCCTGTGGTGGCGCCGCGGATATGGAGACCGCTGCCGCCGTTGCCGGAGATGACGTTGCGCTCCGGTGCCGTCTGGCCGCCGATGGTGGCGCCGCTGGAGCCGCCGTCCAGCAACACGCCGTCGAGGCCGTTGCCGAGGGCCGCGGTGCCTGCAGCGTTCGTGCCGATGTAGTTGCCGCGGATGAAGATGTCGTCGGCGTCGAAGACGAGGACGCCATAGCCGGCATTGCCCGAGATCACGTTGCGCTCGGCCGCCGTGGTGCCGCCGATCAGGTTCAGGCGCGCGCCGCTGTCGATGCCGATGCCGGCGACGCCGTTGCCCAGTGCGGCCGTGCCGTCCGCCGTGATGCCGATGTAGTTGCCCCGGATCACGTTCAGGGTCGTCCCCGTGCCGGAAAGGTAGATGCCTTCTTGCACGTTGCCCGAGATCAGGTTGCCGGCGATGGTGTTGTCTTCCGCCGCGGCACGAAGCCATATGCCGCTGATGCCGTTGCCCAAGGCGGCGGTGCCGGTCACGTCGGTACCGATGTAGTTGCCCTGGATGGTGTTCTCGTCCCCCCCGTCGACGCGAATCCCGTACTCCGTGTTGCCGGAGATCAGGTTGCGCGCCCCGGCCGTGGTACCGCCGATCGTCGTCGCGTCGGCACCGCTCGAGAGGGACAGGCCGCTTTGCACGTTGCCCAATGCCGTCGTGCCGCTGGCGTCCGTGCCGATGTAGTTGCCCGCGATCACGTTGCCCGTCGCGTCGCCTTCGATGGCGATGCCGTTCAGCCCGTTGCCGGCAATCACGTTGCGGTCTGCCGCGGTGCTGCCGCCGATCGTGTTGTTGGAACCCAGGACCCGGATGCCGTTGCCGGTGTTGCGCTCGACCGCACCTGCGTCGAGGCCCTGTGCAGTCAGGCGGCCGATGTAGTTCCCTGCGACCGTGTTGCCGTCCGATCCGGCCTGGATCTCGATGCCGTGGCCGAAGAAGTCGCGGATCACGAAGCCCCGGATCGTGCTGCCGTCGGCCGTGCCGCTCAGCGTCAGGCCGGGCGAGACCACGTTCTCGCCGTCGAGGACGATGGCCGGCCGGCTGCCGTTGGCGGCGAAGCTGTCGTCGGTGGTGGCGTCGAGGATCACCGCTCCGGTGATCGTGGGCAGGGCAGCGTCGGGCCGGATGGTGTGCCAGCCGGTGCCCTCGATCGCGAACACGATCTTGTCCGGCGTGCCGCCGTTGGCGGTGTTGTTGGCGGCGATGATCGCCTCGCGAAGCGATACGCGGCCGTCGGCGCCGCGCGCCGCACCCAGCGCGGCGATGGAGGTCGTGGTGCCGTCGAGCACGTCGCTGATGGTGTCAACGACGACGATGCCCGTTGAAGTGGCGGTGACGTTGGCCGAGAACTCCGAGGTGCTGCCGTAGTTGCCGCCGCCGAGATCGACCGTGGCGGTGGCGGTGATCCGGTCGCTCCCGTTGACCCACACGCCGGCAAGCGTGGCGTTGATGACGGCGTTGCCGGCGCCATCGGTCGTGACGGTGACGAATCCGAGGTAGCGCTCGCCTTCGCCGTTGCTCGCATCGGCGACGTTCGGACGGTTCGCGAAGAACTCCACGCGGTAGGTGGTGTTGGCGTTGCTGCCGAGCGAGCCGACGATCGAGGTGCCGGTCGCGTTCGAGTCGGCGCTCGTCAGCACCGGGTGGTTCTGCAATCCGTTGGGTCCGACGTCGACGTCACCCGCATCGTTGGCGGTGACGCCGTCGGCTCCGTTCTCGCCGAGATCGATGCCGAGTCCCGAGTTGCCGACGATGATGTTGCCGAGCACCGCGATGCCGTTGGTCTGCGGGGCACCGAAGTTGGCGATTTCCACGCCGGTCACGGCGCCCGAGATGCGGTTGCCTTCGCCGCTGCCCGTGCCGCCGACGCGGCTCGAGGTCGCCCCCTGGTCGAACAGCACGCCGTACTGGCCGCTCCCGAGCACGGCGGTGCCGGTCGCATCCAGGCCGATGTGGTTGCCGATGATCACCACGTTGCTGGAGCCCCTGCCGACGTTGATGCCGCCGGCGTCGAGGTCGGTGGTGCCGTTGCCGGCGATGACGTTGCGGTCGGCCGCGGTCGTGCCACCGATGGTGACGTTGCTGGCGTCGAACAGGGCAATGCCGGTCGAGCCGTTGCCCGTGCCGGCCACGCTGGCGCCGGTGGCGTCGGTGCCGATGTAGTTGCCGGCGATCGTCAGGTTGTCGACCGTGTCGAGCGCCGAATCGCCGATGGCGAAGATGCCGTAGGCCCCGAAGTTCTGGATCACCAGCCCGCGCACGACGGAGTTGTCGGCGCCGGCCGTGAGGACGAGTCCGTCGGCATCGGCGGCCGCCGCGCTGCCGTTGAGCACGATGAGCGGCGCGCCCGCGTAGCCGGCCTGCGTTCGGCCGTCGATCAGCAATTGGTCGTCGATGGAGGGCAACGCCGCGGCGACGTTGATCGTCTGGACTCCGCCACCACCGATGGCGAAGGCGACGGTATCGGCGCCGGCATTGGCATTCGCGTCGAGAATCGCCTGGCGCAGCGAGCCCGCGCCCGCGTCGTTGGTGTTCGTCACCGTATAAGTGGCCAGCGTCCACGACCAACTCGCCTGCACCGAAGCGCCCACCACCGTGGTGGCTTCGACGGCGCCGACCGAGCGCTCCAGATCCCAGTCGGCGGCGCGTGCGGCGTGGCCGGTGAGGTCGGTGCTGGCCGCCACGTCGGCACCCGTGAGCCGCGCGAGGGTCTGCATGGCCGCCAGGCCCGCTTCGCCTTGACCGAAGTTGCAGCCGTAGATCAGCAGGTCGGCATCGGCGCTCAAACTGTGACCGATCCGCGCCAGCAGATCGGCATGGTGCGAGGTCAATGAATCCTGCGTCACCACGGCGTCGCCGAGGCGCAGCTCCGCCACGTTGCCGTGGCTGACGAGGTGGATCGCATCGATGCCGGTGCGCCCGCGCAGGTGATCGGCGATCTGCTCGATGCCGTCGCGCTCGTGCGAGAGCAGCACGACTTCGGCGCTGGCATCCATTCCCGCGATGAGTTCTTCGTAGCCCTGGACCCGCGTGTCGACGAAGACGATCTCCTGTCGCGACGCCTGCTGCAGGCCTGCTTGCGACGTCGAGGCGCCCGACTCTGGCTCGAGCATGCCGACGATCGCGCCGCTGACTTCCATCTGTGCGTCACTCCCCCACGCGGCCGGATTCAGGTCGGCCGAATAGAGGATCCGCGCCTCGCATTCCTCGACCACGGCGGCGCGTTCGGTCCGGGGACCGACCCAGGCGGCGAGGCGGCGCAGCGCTTTCATCGCGTCCGTCCTCGTTTCAGCGGCGCATCACCGTGGGTTCGATGGCGCCATGCGCGCTCGACGACAGGGGATCGGGGGGAACGCCGCGGCGCACCGTGTCGAACACGCCGATGCCCAGGTCGACCTTGCAGCGCAGCCCGGCAGGCAGGCTGCCGTTGGGGTTGGGCAGTTCGAGCCGCACGCGAAAGGTGTTGCTGGCCGCGTCGATCACGCGGTCGACGGTCCTGACCGTGGCCACGCGCAGGCTGCGGTTGAAGAGTTCGGGCACGACGCTGGCCTTCATGCCCGGCTCGAGCTGGCCGAAGGCGGCGGCCGGCACCAGCACGTCCACGCGCAGCGGGTCGATGGCGGCGATGCGCAGCACGGGCTTTTGCTCGACGTACTCGCCCGGCGACAGGAAGCGTTCGACCACCACGCCGGCGATCGGCGCGCGGATCGTGCGCTGCGCGAGCTGCGCTGCGGCGAAGTCGAGCTCGCGGTCGGCGAGCTTGCGCCTTTCGCGGGCCTGGTCGGTGCGGCCACCCGCGACCTGCGCCTCCGCGCGTTGCTTGTCGAGGTAGGTCTTGCTGACGAAGTTCTGCTCGTAGAGCTCGCTGCTGCGCTGCAACTCGCGCTGAGCCAGATCCTGGGATGTGAGGGCGACGGTGGCTTCGCCGACGTGCGCCGCCCGCTCGCGGGCTACGGCAAGCGCGGCGCGTTCCAGCGAGGCGTTGAGCTGCACGATGGGCTGGCCGCGCTGGACCAGGTCGCCGCGCTCCACCAGGATCCGGTCGATCACGCCGGGCGAGGGGCTGCCGACCTGCACGATCTCGTGCGGCTGGATCATGCAGTCGAGCTCGCCGCGGTGCAGGGAGGCGGGCTGGGCGAGGGCGGGGCCCGCCAGCGCGTGGAACGCGGCGAGCGCCGCGCAGGTCTGCTTGCGATTCATCTTGACTGCTCCAGGTGTCTCTTCGTCATTCGGTGCCGCCGCTGAAGCCGTGCAGCTCCGCGGCCTGCCGGTCGGCGTGGCGCAGATCACGGCGCAGGGCGCTGTCGCGCCATTCGGCGGCGCGCTGGGCCAGGGTGAACAGCGTGCCGGCGATCCATCCGGGCACCCTTCGGTGCCGGTTCGCCGCCGCGTCGGCGGCGCACAGCACCGCCTTGGGCCACCAGCGGGCGAGCAGGGCGTCGTCGAGGGCCAGCACGGCCTCGGCCGAGCCGGGATCGCCGTGGCGCGCGGCGCGCCCGACGAGTTGGCGGTCGATGCGGCGCGAGCGGTTGCGCATGGTGGCGATCAAGTGCAGCCCGCCGCGCTCGGCGGCGAGGGTGTCGAGCCGGATGTCGGTGCCGCGCCCGGCGATGTTGGTGGCAACGGTGACGGTGCCCGCCGTGCCGGCCAGGGCGATGCGGTCGGCCTCCGCGGTGTTCTGGGTCGCGTTGAGCAGTTGGTGCTCGATCCCGGCGGCTTGGAGCAAGGCCGAGAGGCGGGCCGAGTCGGCCACGCTGTCGGTGCCCACGAGCACGGCACGCCCGGCCGCGGCGTGCCTGCGCACCGAGTGCAGCACCGCGCGCCACTTGTGCGCCGCGTCGGTGTAGGTGCGCTCGCCGAGCCAGCGCCGGCGGTCGGGGCGCGCCAGCGGCACGCGCACCACCGGGCGGTCGTACAGGACGCGCAGTTCGTGGCGCGCCTCGATCAGGCTGCCGCTCATGCCGCCCAGGCGCAGGTAGCGCGGAAAGAAGCGCTGGTAGGTGATCTGCGCGGCCACGGTGGTCGGCGGGCTGGGCTCCAGGCCTTCACGGAGCTCGACCATGCAGTGCAGGGCGCCTTGCCACTGGCGGCCTTCGGCGATGCGGCCGGTGAGCTCGTCGATCAGCTGCAGCTTGCCTTCGGCCACGGCGTACTCGCGGTCGCGCTGGTACAGCAGGCGGGCCGCGAGTGCGGCTTCGACCAGCTCGCAGGCGCGCCGCACCGGCGCGAGGGCGCCGCCCGCGCCCTCGACGGCCTCGGCCACCCGTTCGCGGCCGGCCTCGCTGAGCCAGACGGTGCGGCGCGTGGCGTCGAGCGTGTAGTCGTCGGGATGCCGCAGCGTGCCCGACACCTCGAAGGCGCGGCGGTAGGCCGGCACGTCGAGCCCCGAGGTCGGCGACGCCAGGATGAGCGGGACCACGGCTTCGTCGAGCAGGATGCTGTCGGCCTCGTCCACGAGGGCCATGCACAGGCCGGGCAGCGCCGGTCCGGCGGGCCGTGGGCCGCGGCGCGGGGCGGCCTGGTCCTCGGCGGCGATGGCCTGCGCGCGCAGCACGCGCGAGTCGCGCTCGCCGCGCAGCGCGACGTGATCGCGCAGGTAGGCGAACGCCACTTCGCGCGCGGTGGCGTAGACGATGTCGTGTTGCCAGGCCAGCCGCTGCGCTTCGGGGCTCATGCCGCCGGTGACGCAGGCGCTGCCCAGGGACACGGCGGTGTAGAAGGGCTCGAGCGCGTCGCGGTCGCGCCGCACCAGATAGTCGTTGGCGGTCAGCACATGCACCGGCGTGCCGCCGAGGCCGGCCACCGCGGCGGCCAGCGCGGCAGCGAGGGTCTTGCCTTCGCCGGTGGCCATCTCGACCAGGCGGCCGCCGAGCAGCAGCCATGCGGCGTGCACCTGCGTGTCGTAGGGCGTCTTGCCGAGCGTGCGCGCCATCACCTCGGCGGCCAGCGCCAGGGCTTGGCCGGCGGTCTCGGGACAGGCTGCGCGCTGACGCAGACCGGCGCGCGTGGCCTCGATCTCTGCGCGCAGCGCCTCGGCGTTCAGGCGTTGCAGCCGCGCGCGCGTGGCTGCGAACGGGCCGGCCACGGCCGCAGGCAACTCGCAGGCCTCGCCGGCAGACAAGCGGCTGCTCAGTCGGCGCCATGCGCTGACGAGCGCAGCGTCGGGGGCGCCGGTACGCTGCGGATAGGCACCGAAGGCCGGACCCAGGGGCGTGAAGGCGCTGCTCGTCATCGGATCCTCCTCGACCGGCTCGCGCGCGGCGCGCCATGGCTTGCGCGCTTGCCGGCCCGGCCCCGGCAAAGACCTTCGGCCCGCGACGCCGCCTTGCCGCTCATCGCTCGAAGTGCCTCAGGAAGGACAGGCGCACGAAGCGCCCGGCCAGCTCGGCGGCGCTGGCGTCGCCGTGCCGAAAACTCACCAGCGCCCGCGCGCCGACGTGCGCGTCGGTGCCGGGCGCGAGCTTCAGGTCGATCTGGAAGCGGGGCTCGCGCGCGGTCAGGCCGCGGGCGTCGCTCGTGTCGAGTGCGATGCTGCCGCCCGCTGCGTCGCCCAGTGCCGGCGAGGGCAGATCGGTCGAGGCGCGCGGCACCGCCCGGTCCAGCACGGCCGGCAGCACCGTGCCGCCCGCAAGAGCCAGCCGCACGCCGATCGCGCCGGGTCGCTCGCGCACCAGCGCGATGTCGTCGTTGCTGACCAGCGCGCGCACGACAGGCGCGCCGCCGGGCAGCACTTGCGCGATCACTTCGCCTTGCGGCAGGTACTGGCCGGGGACCACGCGCCGCGGATCGATCACGACCCGTCCGGCGATGCCGGCCCGCACGGTCAGGGCGTCCAGGCGCTCGCGCAAGCGGTCGCGTTCGGCGCCGAGCCACGTCAGCCTATCCTGCGCCGCCGCGGCGCGTCGAGCGTCGACGCCGAAATGCTGCGCCCGCTCGATGGTCTGCCGATCGAGTTGAGCCTCGATGCCGGCCAGCTCCGCTTCGAGCGACTCGTTGCGCAGGCGTGCGATGAGCGCGCCGGCTTGGACCGCATCGCCGTCACGCACGGCGAACTCCTCGACGAAGCCGTCGCTGCCCAGGCGCACGAGGGCGTCCTCGGGCAGCCAGACGACGCCCGGCGCGAGCGTGCGCTGCGGCAGCGGCAAGCCGAAGAACAGGGCGCCGAGCACCGCCAGAGCTGCCGCGCCCGCGAGGGCGGCGCGCGGGCGGTGACCGCGCACCTCACCGGAGAGGGCCCACCAGCGCAGCGCCGCGAAGCCCGGCTTGAGCAGCAGCCACCACGCGCCCAGCGCCAATGCGGCCACGCCGAGCGCGCCGCTCCACTCGGCCGCCACGAGCGCCAGCACGCCGAGCATGACCGCGCGGTAGATCCAGGAAAGCGGCGCATAGGCCAGCAGCCACGGCCGCTCGCCCGGGGCCAGGCCGGTGAAGCGCAGGTGGTGCAGGCCCAGCAGGCGGCGCTTGAGCAGGATCTGCCAGTAGCGCGTGCTGCGCAAGGCCAGGTTGGGCAGCTCCGCGGCATCGCACAGCACGTAGTAGCCGTCGAAGCGCAGCAGCGGATTGCCGTTGACGATCACGGTGGACAAGGCGCCGATGAGCACGACCGCGAACGCGAGGTCCTTCGCGAGCCCGGGCTCGAGCAGCAGCCACAGGATCAGGGCGAGGCTGGCCAGCAGCGCCTCGACGACGATGCCGGCGGCCGCAACGGCGATGCGGCTGCGCTTGTCGGCGAAGGCGACCGAGGCCGACGCGTCCACGTACGGCACGGGCGTGAGCAGGAGCAACGTGATGCCCATTTCATGCACTTCGCCGCCGTGCTTCCTGACCGCGAAGGCGTGTGCCAGTTCGTGCAGCGCCTTCATCGCGGGGTAGGCCAGCCACATCAGCAGCAGCATGCGGCCGGTGCTCGCGTTGTCGCGCGCGAAGTCGGCCAGCAAGCCGGCGTTGAGCGCCAGCAGCAAGGCGCCGGCGGCGATGACGAGCCCGATGAGCGCCGCGGCGACGGGGCCGTACAGCCACGCCACGCGGTGCACCTGCGCGCGCAGGAAGCTGTCCGGGTTCCACATCGGCACGCGAAAGGCCAGCGGATTGAGTTGCCCGCGCCGGCGCCGCGAGCGGCGCCGCGACTGCGTCTTGATGATCGCCGCCGCGTCGGGCGCGACATTGCCGACGAGCAGGTTGGCGGCAAAGGCCTGCGCGACGATGCGGATCGTTTCGGCCTGCGAGGGCGCAGCGTCGCCTTCCGCCGCCACGCGGGCAGCCCAGGCGTCGTCGAGCGTGACCTCGCCGTCGCACGAGGCGATGAGCGCATAGGCGATGTCGTTGAAGCGGTGGTGCCGGCCGGAAACCGGGTCCGACAGCACGTACCAGGTCTCGCCGCGCACGCGCTGGCGCGAGACGCGAACGCCCCGGCGCAGGCGGGGCCGCATGGCGGCCACGCGGTACCAGTCGCGCGACAGCAAGGGCTGCCGCGCGCTCATCCCAGCACCCGCCAGGCGATGCGCCGGAGCCAGTCGGCCGCGCGCTGCCACCACACGCGGCCCAGCGAGCTGTCCTCGATGTCGATGCGCACGACGCCGCGCAGGCCCGGACGCAGCGCATCGCCGCGGCCCTCGATGCGGCCGTCGACCTCGAACACGTTGCGCCCGTCGGCGAGCGTTGCGGTCGGCGCAATGCGCGTGACGATGAGCTCCACCGGATCTGCCGAGAGCGCGCCGAACATGACCCGCGCGCGCTGACCTTCGCGCAGGGACCCGATGTCCTGCTCGTCGACTTCCGCGACGACGCGAAACGACTTGTCGGGCGCCACGGTCATGAGTTCCTGACCGCGCTTGACCGGCATGCCGACCGACTGGCTCAGGTCGCCCGAGAGCAGCACGCCGTCGAAGGGCGCGCGCAGCTGGGTGCGCTCGAGCTGGCGTTCGACGAGGTCGAGTTCCACCTGCGCCTGTTCGAGCTTGGAGCGGGCGATGACGATCTGCGCCGCGTCGTCCAGGCTCAGGGCTTCACGGTACTGCTTGTCGAGCTGGGAGATCTCGGTGCGCCACTTCTCGCGCTCCAGCGAGAGGTCGCGGTCCTCGAGCGTGGCCAGCACCTCGCCCGCCTTCACCGGCTTGCCGGGGCGCAGCAGCACGGTCTGCACGAAGCCGTCGACCGGCGCGGCGATGATGCGCTGGCCGGCGCCTTCCACGCGCGCCGGTGCAACGACGCGCAAGGTCGTCGGCCACACCGCCGCAGCAGCGGCGGCGAGCGCGCAGGAAGCCAGGCCGATCTGCCAGGCCGCCGGGTGCCACGAACGCGCGGGGTCGCGCGCACCCAGCGTCTCGAACACGCGCGTGCGCAGCGGCTGCTCGAGCCGGTGCTTGAGCTCCAGCACCGGGCCGACGAGGGAGGCCGCGTCCTTGGCGATCTCGACCGCGCGCGCGTCGAAGCCTTCGCGGCGCTCGAACACGATGGCGCCGAGCGCCCGCCCGGCGATGGGCACGGTGCACAGCGCCGTGTGGCCGTTGGCCCGGGCCAGTTCGGCATGCGCGAGCAGCACGAGCGGCGAACTGCCGCCCGGCATCGGATAGACGATGGCGCTGCGCTGGTCGATCGCTTCGTCCATGGCTGCGGCGATGGCGCCGACCACGTTCTGCTGCTCGCCGATGTCGGCGGTGTTGGAGATGGCGCCCACGCGCGATTGCGCCTTGCGTTGGAAGCCGAGGCTCACGCGCTCGCAGCCGAGCAGCAGCGCCAGCTCGGTGACCACGGCGGTCGCCGCGGCGGCGAAGTGCTCCTGGGACAAGGCGCGCGCCTGCAGCGCGAGGACGGCGGCGCTGCGCGAGGGAAGCGGGGAGGTCGAGGGGGGCGTGGGGGCTGCCGCCGGCCTGGGGCAGGCTGCGGAAACGATCCTCTGGCGGGTCGTCGGGTCGAGGGTCATCTCGGTACTGCAATGAGGAACGAACGGTCGGTCTTCGGCTCCACGGATGATCGGCGTCCTGCCGCCGCGACCATCGGCGAAACAGCGACGTAAACAGTTGTCAGATGTTTACCGCGGCCGGCCCCCGCGACCCCCGGGCCAGCCCCTAGCGGGCGCCACGCGCGACGACGACTCGTGACGGGGTTCGCGGTCGCGGGCAATCGCGGGGTCGCGGCGTCGCGCACGCAGTTCGCCGACACTGGCAGGGCTGCCGGCGCCTCGCGCCGCCGAACTTCACTTTCCACAAGGAGCCCGCACCATGTCCCAGCCACCGTTCCATCTGGCTTTCCCGGTCCACGATCTCACGGCGGCACGCCGCTTCTACGGCGAGCTGCTCGGTTGTCCGGAAGGCCGCAGTTCGCCGCAGTGGATCGATTTCGACCTGCGGGGCCACCAGATCGTGGCCCACCTGGCGCCCGAGGACACCCGGTCGGCGGGAGTGAGCGCGGTCGATGGCCACTCGGTGCCGGTCCGGCATTTCGGCCTCGTGCTGTCGATGCCGGAATGGCAGGCCCTGGCAGACCGGCTCAGCGCGTCGGGCGCGGTCGATTTCGTCATCGAGCCGCACATCCGCTTCAAGGGCGAAGTGGGCGAGCAGGCGACGATGTTCTTCCTCGATCCGTCGGGCAATGCCCTGGAGTTCAAGGCCTTCGCGGACCCGTCGCAGCTGTTCGCGAAATGAACGCGCGGCGGCTGCGCGCCACCTAGCGGCGGCGCCTGGTCGCGCGGGATGCGCAGAGGCGGCGGTATCCTCGGCGTCGATTCATCATCCACCGGGAAAGCGGCCATGAAAGCGCAGAAGCGGGCGGTGCGCCGGCCGAGCAATCCCGGCAACTCCAACGCAAAGGTGGCCGACGACGTGAACCGCTTGATGCAGCAGGTACCGGCACGCCAGCAGGGCGCAGAGCAATGAAGGGCGGGTCGCCCGACGCCGCCGAGCAGGCGCTGCACGACGAGGCCGGCATGCGCCTGGCGCTCGATCAGGCGCACAACGCCTGGCTGGTCGGCGAGGTGCCGGTCGGCGCGGTGATCGTGCGCGAAGTCGAAGGCGTGCGCCAGGTGGTGGCCACCGGCTACAACCGCCCGGTCACCACCCACGACCCGACCGCGCATGCCGAGATCGTGGCCCTGCGCCATGCGGCGCAGCTGCTCGGGAACTACCGGCTGCCCGACTGCGAGCTGTACGTGACGCTCGAGCCCTGCGCCATGTGCGCGATGGCGCTGCTGCACGCGCGCTTCAAGCGCGTGGTGTTCGGCGCGATCGATCCGAAGACGGGTGCGGCCGGCTCGGTGCTGGACCTGTTCGCCGAGAAGCAGCTCAACCACCACACCGATATCGTGGCCGGCGTGCTGGCCGAGCCCTGTGGCGCGCTGCTGCGGGAGTTCTTCGCGGAGCGCCGCGCCCAGGTGCGTGCCGAGCGTGCGGCAGCCGCTTCGCTTCTCGCCCCGCCGGGCGCCGAGCCCGACTACAACATCGTCGAGGTGATCGAGATGCAGGACACCTTGCCCGGCGAACTTTCCGACAAGTGATGCAAGACAACGAACGCCGCCGCACGCCGGCGCACGCTCATGACCACGCTCCCATCCACGCCGCCGAGGCGCCGCTCAGCCTGACCGTGCATTCGCCCGCCGGCCGCGTGGCGCGTGGCGGGGAGCTCACGCGCGCGCTGCGCCATCTGCGGCGCATCGGTTTCGATGCCCGGCTCGACGAGGCCGCGCGCGCCGGCCACCAGCGCTTCGCCGGCGACGACGACGTCCGCCTGGCCGCACTGCACCGCGTGGCCCGCGACGGCCGCGACATCGCCTTGGCCGCCCGCGGCGGCTACGGCCTCACCCGGCTGCTCGAGCGCATCGACTACGCCCTGATCGCGAAATCGATCGATGCCGGCAAGCGCTGGGTCGGCCACAGCGACTGCACCGCGTTTCAGCTCGCCGTGCTGGCTCACACGAAGCGAAGCACCTGGGCCGGGCCGCTCGCCTGCTACGACTTCGGTCGCGTCGCGCAGTCGCCGGCTACCGGGCGCGATCCGGCGGGGCAGACCGCGGCCGAACCGGAGAACCACGGTCTCGACGCTGCACCCGCAGCGACCGGCAAGAAGCCGCTGCCCCTGATCGACGAAGTGACCGAAGCCTGCTTCGTCGAGGCCATGCACGGCCAGCTCGAAGCGGTCGGCTTTCGCACCGAAGCGGGCTTCGACGGCCTGCACGCTCGCGGTGTGCTCTGGGGCGGCAACCTGAGCGTGCTGCTGTCGCTGCTCGGGACGAAGCACTGGCCGCGCGTCAAGGGCGGCGTGCTTTTCCTGGAGGACGTGAACGAGCATCCGTACCGCGTCGAGCGCATGCTGCTGCAACTTCATCAGGCGGGGGTGATCGACGCGCAGCAGGCCGTGCTGCTCGGCACGTTCAGCGACTTCCGGCCCTCGCCGCTGGACCGGGGCTACAGGCTGGGCACGGCCGTGGCGCAACTGCGCGGCCTCGCGCGCACACCGGTGCTCACCGGCCTGCCCTTCGGCCATGTGCCGACGAAGGTCTGCCTGCCGGTCGGCAGACGCGTGGACGTGGTGGTGGAGCGGCGCGACGTGCTGGTCGGCTGGGGCCACTGAGCCCGCGCGAGGAAGGAGCGTCTGCGTCCGCAGGCGCACGTGTTCACAGGATCGAGGATCGATGTCCAGAGAGATGATGCTTGCCATGGGTGCCGCCGTCGCCGCACTCGGCATGGGGCTCGCGCCGGCGAGGGCGGGCGCGCAGCAGATCGAGCAGCTCGAGCGTGTGGAGATCACCGGCTCGGCCATCAAGCGCATCGACGCCGAATCGGCCGTGCCGGTCACCACGCTGCGAATGGACGACCTGCGGCGCGAAGGCATCACCTCCGTGGAGCAGGTGCTGCAGCGCCTGAGCGTCAACCAGTCGAGCCTGACCACCAGCCAGGTGATCGGCGTGGGCACGGGCGGTGCTTCGTTCGCCGATCTGCGCGGCATCGGCGAGAACAAGACGCTGGTGCTGCTCAACGGCCGGCGCCTGGCCAACAACGCCGTGGACAGTTCGGCGCCCGACCTCAACATGATCCCGTTCGCGGCGATCGAGCGCATCGAGGTGCTGCGCGACGGTGCTTCCGCGCTGTACGGCACCGACGCCATCGGCGGGGTCATCAACTTCATCACGCGCAGCGGCGAATCGGGCCTCGAACTCACGCTCGACGCGACGCTGCCCGAGCACTCCGGCGGCAAGGGCCGCGGCCTCGGCGCCGGCTTCGGCGCGGGCGAGCTGCAGCGCGACGGCTACAGCTTCGTGGGCAGCGTCGAGTACCGCAAGACCGACCGCATCAACTCGCAGCAGCGCGGCTTCGCTGACACCGGATTCCGTCCCGGGCGAGGCTTCGACCGCACTTCGTCGATCACGACGCCGGCCAACTATTCGCAGAGCCAGCCCGGCGGCGACTTCAGCGCCAACCCCTCCTTCCCCGGCTGCGCGCCGGTGGGCGAGGGCGGCTCCATCGACACCGGCAGCGGACAGCCGCTGTGCCGCTACGACCCCACGCCCTTCGTCGATCTGGTGCCCGAGGTGGAGCGGGCTTCGCTGTTCGGCAAGGCCGCCTTCAGGCTGCCCGCAAGCACCGTCGCATCGGTCGAGTACTTCCTCACCCGCAACGTCGTGCGCACGGTGGTGAGCCCGGGGACCGCCGGCGGGCTGACGATGGATTCGAGCTCGCCCTTCTTTCCCGGCAACGGCATCACGCCCGCGCCCAGCGAGTTCACCATCGATCCGTCCTTGCCGATCGACCTGAACTGGCGCACCGCCGCAGCGGGCGGACGCGCCCAGAGCAACGACAACCGCAGCCAGCGCCTGGTCTTCGAGCTCGAGGGCAGCGCAGCCGGCTGGGACTGGCGCACGGGCGCCTCGTACAACGAGAGCCGGCTCAGCGACCCGCTCGCCGGCGGCTGGACGCGCGACGCCGCCATTGCGCAGGGCGTGGCGGACGGCATCCTCAACCCCTTCGGCGATCAGACGGCCGAAGGCGCGGCTTACCTCGCAGCCGCCGAACTGCGCGGCGACCTGCGCCGCGCCCGGGGCAGGGTCGCGGCGGTCGACGCGCGCGCCGGCCGCGAACTCGGCGACTGGCTGGGTTCCGGCAAGCAAGCCGCCATGGCCCTGGGCGCGGAGTACCGCAAGGAATCCTTCGTGGACGACATCAACGCGCCGGTGGTGTCGCAATCCTTCGGCACCGGCTTCGACCCCGAGGCCGACGCCCGCGGCAAGCGCAACGTCGCGGCCTTGTACGGCGAGCTCAGCGTGCCGGTGCATTCCACCCTGGAGGCGACCGTCGCCGTGCGCCACGACCGCTACAGCGATTTCGGCAGCACCACCAACCCCAGAATCGCGCTGCGCTTCCAGCCGACGCCCGCCTTCCTGACCCGTGCCACCTACAGCACCGGCTTTCGCGCGCCCTCGCTCTACGAGTTGTACAGCCCGCGGTTCCTGAGCTTCTCGCTCGGCACCTACGACGACCCGCTGCTGTGCCCGGGCGGCGTGCCGGCCCCCGGCGCCGACCCGGCCGTGGCCTGCGGCCAGCAGTTCCTCGCGCAGCTCGGCGGCAACCCCGACCTCGAACCGGAGAAGGCCAGGAACTTCACCCTCGGTTTCGTGTACGAGCCGAGCCGCAACTTCCAGGCCGGCCTGGATTTCTGGTTCATCCGGCTGCGCAACTCGATCGGCGAGTTTCCGGAGGCGGCGATCTTTGCCGACCCGGCCCGGTACGCCGGGCGCATCCGGCGCGGCGCCGACGGCACGCTCGATCCCTTCGCCGAGGACCCGGGCTTTTTCATCGCAGCGCAGGACAACCTCGGCGAGATCCGCACCAGCGGCATCGATCTCTCGCTCAGCTGGCGCCGGCCGCTGCCGGGTCTGGGCGCCTTCGTGCTCGGCTTCAACGCCAGCTACATCACCCGCTACGACTACCAGAACGAGCCCGGCGGCGAGTTCACGAACAACGTCGGCCGGTACGGCGACGTGAGGCCGGTCCTGCGGTGGAAGCACGCGGCGAGCGCCGTGTTCGAGGCCACCGGCGGCTGGTCGGTCGGCCTCGCCAACCGCCATCAAAGCGGTTACGACGACGAGAACTTCGTCGAGCCCGAGTACACCCATCGCGTCGGCGCGTATTCGGTGTGGGACGTGTTCGCCGGCTGGTCCCCAACCGCGCGCCTGACGCTCGGCGCCGGCATCCGCAATTTGCTCGACACCGATCCGCCTTTCTCCAACCAGGGCTCGACCTTCCAGTCGGGCTACGACCCGCGCTTCACCGACCCGACCGGGCGCGCGCTGTTCCTGCGGCTCGGCTTGCGGTTCGACTAGGGCCTGTCAACGCTACGGGAGGCGGGGGTCGGCGGTTGTCGAGCCGATCACCGCTCGGCAGCCTCCGGTACATTCGCCACGGGCGGCGCGTGCCGCTCTCACCCTTGTCGATCCCTCCACCCGGAGACCTCATGTTCCGTCGTTCGCTTCTTCGTCCCTCGGCGGCCTTGCCGGTCGCGCTTGCCTTCGTGCTGATAGCCGCCGGCCTGGGTTCCGGCCCTGCGCTTGCACAGACTTCGGCGCAGGCGCAGGCGCAAACGCAAACGGCGGCCAGCGGCGTGACGGCGCCGGCGTCCGTGCCGGCCTCGGTGGCCGCGCCCGCAGCGCTCCCGGCGGCGGCCAACGGCGCCGAGACGACCCTGAATCCCTACGGCCTCGAATCGTTGTGGCGCACCAGCGATGGCGTGGCCAAGGCCGTGCTGCTGGTGCTGGTGATCATGTCGATGGGCACCTGGTACATCCTCATCGTCAAGCTCATCGAGCAGGCCAAGATCGGCCGGCAGGCCAAGCTGGCCGGCCAGAGCTTCTGGAGCGCCGGCACCGTGCGCCAGGGCGCCGACACGCTCGAGGAAGCGAGCCCCTTTCGCTTCATCGCCGAGGCGGGCATCGAGGCCACCAAGAAGCACGGCGGCCTGTTCGAGCACGTCGATCTCCACAGCTGGGTGACGATGTCGATCCAGCGCGCGATGGAACGCGTGCAAAGCCGCCTGCAGGACGGCCTCGCCTTCCTGGCCACCGTGGGGTCCACCGCGCCTTTCGTGGGGTTGTTCGGCACCGTCTGGGGCATCTATCACGCGCTCACGGCCATCGGCGTGGCGGGGCAGGCATCGATCGACAAGGTGGCCGGCCCGGTGGGCGAGGCGCTCATCATGACCGCCATGGGCCTGGCCGTGGCCGTGCCGGCGGTGCTCGGCTACAACTGGCTGGTCCGCCGCAACAAGGCCGCCATGGACGACGTGCGCGCCTTCGGCAGCGACTTGCACTCGGTGCTGCTCGCCTCGGTCAAGTTCAAGGGCTGAAGCGACGATGGCCATGAACGTCGGCCCCTCGCCGGGCGAGGAAGACGAGGTGGTTTCCACCATCAACACCACGCCGCTGGTCGATGTGATGCTGGTGCTGCTGATCATCTTCCTCATCACCATCCCGGTGGTCACCAGCTCGATCGCGGTGCAGTTGCCCAGAGAGGCGATCGAGATCCGCGAGACCCGGCCCGAGAACGTCGTCATCTCGGTCGACAGCGGCGGCGCGATCTACTGGTACGACTCGCGCGTGGCGACCACACAGGCGCTCGTCGAACGGCTGGAGAAGGTGTCGGTGATGCGCCCGCAACCCGAGGTGCACATCCGCGGCGACCACCAGGCGCGCTACGAATCGGTGGGCCGCATCGTCTATGCCTGCCAGCTCGCTGGCATCACCAGCGTGTCCTTCATCACCGAGCCGCCCGCTCGCGGAGGCTGACGCATGGCGATGAACCTCCCGAACGGCGGCGCGGGCGACCAACCCGAGGTGATGATGGACATCAACACCACGCCCCTCATCGACGTGATGCTGGTGCTGCTGATCATGCTGATCATCACCATCCCGATCCAGCTGCACGCGGTCAACATCGCGTTGCCGGCCGGCGATCCGCCGCCGCCCCTGGTGCAGCCGCAGGTGGTGAAGATCGACATCGATGCGAGCAGCCGCGTCTTCTGGAACGGCGAGGCGCTGGGCGGCCTGGCCGAAGTCGACGTCAAGCTGCGCGAGCTGGCGCTTCTGCCGCCCGATGCCCAGCCCGAGCTGCACCTGCGGCCCGATCGGCTGTCGCGCTACGAGACCGTGGCCGCGGTGATGTCGGGCGTGCAGCGCCTGGGCCTGGGCAAGTTCGGCATCGTCGGCAGCGAGCAGTTCGCGCCGTGAGCGCTGCCGGCCGTCTTGCGCCGCGCAGGCCTCGCGTGCGGCAGCGTCCAGCGAGCTTCGTGCGCGCATGGATCTGAACTACCGGCGCCAACCCATGTCGCGGCGGCTCATCGGCCTGGTGGCCGTGGTCGTGCTGCACCTGTTCATCTTCTACGCGCTGGTCTCGGGCCTGGCGCGCGACATGGTCGAAGTGGTCAAGAAGCCGCTGGAGGCCAGGATCATTGCCGCGCCGCCACCACCGGCCCCGCCACCGCCACCGCCGCCGCCGCCCGAGCCGCCGCCGCCTGCGCCACCCCCGCCGATCGTCAAGCCGCCGCCGCCCAAGCCGCCCCCGCCGCCGCCTTACGTGCCGCCGCCGCGCATCAAGCCCCCGCCGGTTCCCGCGCCGCCGCCCATCACGGTTGCGCCCGCGCCCGAGCCGCCGAAGGTCGAATACAAGATCGAGCCCCCACCGCCAGCGCCCCCGCCGGCCCCTGCGCCGGCGCCGCCCGCGCCTTTGCGCCAGGACATCGGCGTGGTCTGCCCCACGCAGGTCAAGCCCGACGTGCCGCGCCGCGCGCTGCAGGATGGAACCTCGGGCGTGGTGCGCGCGCAGGTGCGCATCAGCGGTGGCGTGATCCAGGAAGTGACCATCCTCTCCGGCCCGCGCGTGTTCCACGCGGCCGTGCGCAACGCCATGCTGCAGTACCGCTGCGTCAGCGGCCCCGGCGAAGTGATCGCGACGCAGGAGTTCGAGTTCAGGATCGAGTGAGCGCGTCGGGCCTTGCCGCAGCGGCCTGGCCTGCACGCGCCGCGTGACCGCCTCGACCCGATACGGCGCCCGGCCACGCCGCCGAGCCGTTCACGCCCCCGCTCACGCGATCGCGTCGAGCAGTTCGCTCTCGATCTGCAGCTGCTTGCGGTTGTGCTGCAGCGGGGCGCCGTCGATCAGGAAGGTGTCTTCCACGCGCTCGCCGAGGGTCGAGACCTTGGCGAGTTGCAGGTTCAGGTGATGGCGCGCGAGCACGCGGGCGATGGCGTAGAGCAGGCCGGAGCGGTCGCTGGCCGAAATGCTCAGCAGCCAGCGCTGGGCGCGCTCGTCCGGGCGCAGCAGCACGCGCGGCGTCACGGGGAAGGAGCGCACGCGCCGTGAGAGCCGGCCCCGGTGAGGCTCCGGCAGCGGGGCGGCACTGGCCACCGCGCGGGCGAGGTCGTGCTCGACCATCGAGATCAGGTCGCGGTAGCTGGTGTCGAGCCGCTGATCGACCTGCGGCGAGATCGCCTGGAAGGTGTCGAGCGCGTAGCCGCTGGTGGTCGTGTGGATCTTCGCGTCGAGGATGCTGAAGTTGGCGGTGTGGAAGTAGCCGCAGATGCGCGCGAACAGATCGGGCTGGTCGGGCGCGTACACCAGCACCTGCAGGCCTTCGCCGATGCTCGACAGCCGCGCGCGCACGATGGGCGTGCGCGTCGCGAGATGGCTGTACAGCACCCGCGCGTGCCAGGCGATGTCGGCGGCGTCGTGGCGGGCGAAGTAGCTGACCTCGAGCGCCGCCCACAAGGGCCGCTCCACCCCGCTGGGCAGCGAGTACAGGTTGAGGACGTTGCGCGCCTCCTGCTTGCGGGCCTCGAGCTCGGCGTGCGCATTGGGCCGGGCACCCCCCAGCGCGCGCAAGGTGGTGCGGTACAGATCCTCGAGCAGCTTGCCCTTCCAGGCGTTCCAGACCTTGGGACTGGTGCCGCGGATGTCGGCCACCGTCAGCAGGTAGAGCGCTTCGAGATGGCGGGTGTCGCGCAGCCGGGCGGCGAAAGCTTCGATGACTTCGGGGTCGCTCAGGTCCTCTTTCTGGGCGATGCGGCTCATCGTCAGGTGCTCCCTCACCAGGAACTCGATGAGCTGCATGTCCTCGCGGCCGATGTCGTGGTCGCGGCAAAAGCGCCGCACCTCGGCGGCGCCGAGCTGTGAGTGGTCGCCGCCCCGGCCCTTGGCCACGTCGTGGAAAAGCGCGGCCACGTACAGCACCCACGGGCGCTCGAACTGCGCGGCGATCTGCGAGCAGAACGGGTACTCGTGCGCGTGTTCGGGGATGAAGAAGCGCCGCACGTTGCGCAGCACCATGAGGATGTGCTGATCCACCGTGTACACGTGGAACAGGTCGTGCTGCATCTGCCCGACGATGCGGCGAAACACCCAAAGATAACGACCCAGCACCGAGGTCTGGTTGAGCAGCCGCAAGGCATGCGTCTGCCCGCCGCCGGGGTGCGTGAGGATCTGCATGAACAGCCGCCGGTTGACCGGGTCTCGCCGGAACCCGGCATCCATCAGGCCGCGCGCGTTGTACAGGGCGCGCAGCGTGCGGGCCGACAGGCCCTTGATGCCGACCGACTGCTGGTAGGTGAGAAAGGTTTCGAGGATGGCGTGGCGATCGCGCTCGTAGAGGTCGTCGCCGGCCACCTCGAGCATGCCGCCGCGGTCGAGGAACTTGTCGTTGATGGGGCGCATCGGTGCGCCGCCGGTGCCGCCGACCTGTTCCTCGATGCCGAGCATGAGGATGGTGTTGAGCTGCGTCACCGCCTTGGCGGCCCAGTAGTAGCGGCGCATGAGCGCCTCGGAGGCACGCCGCTCGCGGCTCGCGCGCAAGCCGAAGCTCTCCGCCACGGCGGTCTGCAGATCGAACACCAGACGGTCCTCGCGTCGGCCGGCCACCATGTGCAGCCGGGCACGGATCAGCTTGAGCACGGCCTCGTTGCGCTGCAGTTGCTTGACCTCGAAGGGGGTGGCGAGTCCGCCGGCCGCCAACGCGCTCCAGGTCTTGCCCAGGCCCGCCGCCCGCGCCACCCACAGCACCACCTGCAGGTCGCGCAGGCCGCCGGGGCTTTCCTTGCAGTTGGGCTCGAGGGAGTAGGGCGTGTCTTCGTACTTGGTGTGGCGCTGGCGCATCTCGAGCGTCTTGGCGCGCAGGAAGGCTTGCGGATCGAGCGCCGCGGCGTGCCGGCTGCGGAACTCCTCGAACAGGCGGCGCGATCCGCACAGGAAGCGCGCTTCGAGCAGCGCGGTCTGGACCGTCACGTCGCGCTCGGCCTCGGCCACGCATTCGGCGACCGTGCGCACGCTGGAGCCGATCTCCAGGCCGATGTCCCAGCAGGCGGTGATGAAGCCGCTGACGGTGGAGCGCAGCGCATCGTGGTCGTGCGGGCCGGCGTCGCCCTGACCGTGCGGGCCGGGCAGCAGCACGAGCACATCGACGTCGGAGTACGGAAACAGTTCGCCGCGGCCGTAGCCGCCCACGGCCGCGAGCGCCGCGCCCTTGGGCATGAGCGCATGCCGCCAGAGCTGGTTCAGGCTGACATCGACGTGGCGGGCGAGGCCGCGGATGAGTTGCGCCGCCGCCGGCGCCGTGGGCCTTTGCGTGCGAAAGCGTTCGATGAGCGCCGACTTGCCGTCGCGAAACTGCGCGCGCAGGCCGGGCAGGGCCGGCGCCGGTGCGGGGCTTGGCACCGCGGACATCAGGGCCTCAGGCGGCGGCGAGCTCCGGCGGTGCCGGGCTGCCGGCCGAGACGGTGAGCACCTCGAAGCCGCTGTCGGTGACGAGCACCGTGTGCTCCCATTGCGCCGACAGCGAGCGGTCCTTGGTGACGATGGTCCAGCCGTCGCCCATCTCCTTGATCTCGCGCCGCCCGGCATTGACCATGGGCTCGATGGTGAACACCATGCCCGGCTGCAGTTCTTCGAGCGTGCCCGGGCGGCCGTAGTGCAGCACCTGCGGCTCCTCGTGGAACTTGCGGCCGATCCCGTGGCCGCAGAACTCGCGCACGATGGAAAAGCCCTGTCGCTCCGTGAAGGTCTGGATCGCGTGGCCGATGTCGCCCAGTCGCATGCCCGGCTTGACCTTGGCGATGCCGCGCCACATCGCCTCGTAGGTGAGCTGGCACAGGCGCCTGGCGGCGATGGAGCCCTCGCCGACGATGAACATGCGGCTCGTGTCGCCGTGCCAGCCGTCCTTGATGACGGTGACGTCGATGTTGACGATGTCGCCGTTCTTGAGCGGCCTGTCGTTCGGAATGCCGTGGCAGACCTGTTGGTTCACGGAAGTGCAGACCGACTTGGGGTAGGGCGTGTAGCCCGGCGGCGCATAGTTCAGCGGCGCAGGGATCGCCCGCTGCACATCGACGATGTGGTCGTGCGCTAGCCGGTCGAGTTGCTCGGTGGTGACGCCCGGCACGACATGCGGCGTGAGCATGTCCAGCACTTCCGAAGCGAGGCGCCCGGCGACGCGCATGCCCTCGGCATCCGCCGCGGTCTTGATGGTGATTGCCATGCGCGGGATTATCTCACCGCACCCCTAAAATCCCGGGCTTGTCGAGGACCGCCGGCGCCCCCGGCGAAGGCCTTCGACGCTCCAGACGCCTTGCCCGCTGCCGGGCGCCGCAGCTTCTTCCCGCCCACTCATGACGCCTTCCACGACCACGATCCTGTTCTTCGAAGGCGGCAACGCGCTGTCGAGTTTTCGCGCGCAGGCGCTTTTGCGCCGACTGCAGGGTCTCGCGCCGCGGATCGCCGGCGTGCATGCCCGTCACGTGCATTGGGTGCAGCTCGAAGGCGAACCGAGCCGCCACACGCACGACGCGTTGACGGCCTTGCTGCGCTATGGCGAGGCCTACCAAGGCCCGGTCGACGGCGAACTCGTGGTGGCGATGCCGCGACTGGGCACCGTGTCGCCGTGGGCCAGCAAGGCGACCGACATCGCCCACAACTGCGGCCTGGGCGGGCTCAGGCGCGTCGAGCGCACGACCGAATTCCGTCTGTCGCTCAAGAGCGGCCTGCTCGGCGGCTCCAAGCCGCTGACGGCCGCAGAGCGCGAGTCCGTCGCCGCGCTGCTGCACGACCGCATGACCGAAAGCGTGGCCTTCGAGCGCGAAGCCGCGCGCCTGCTGTTCGACGTGCAGCCCGGCAAGCCGATGGAAACGGTGGATGTGCTGGGTCGCGGAAGCGAAGCGCTGGAGGCGGCCAACCGCGACTTCGGCCTGGCGCTGAGCGCCGACGAGATCGACTACCTCGTCAACGCATTCGAGAACCTGGCCCGCAACCCCAGCGACGTGGAGTTGATGATGTTCGCGCAGGCCAACAGCGAGCACTGCCGCCACAAGATCTTCAACGCGCGTTTCACCATCGACGGGCAGGCGCAGGACCACTCGATGTTCGAGATGATCCGCCACACGCACAAGCACTCGCCCCGGCACACCATCGTTGCCTACAGCGACAACGCGGCGGTCATGGCGGGCGGTCCCGTCGAGCGCTGGGGGCCGCTGAGCTACACCAACGCACCGGCCTACGGCGCCCGCCAGGAAGTGGCGCACGTGCTGATGAAGGTGGAAACGCACAACCACCCCACCGCCATCTCGCCTCACCCGGGTGCCGCCACGGGTGCGGGCGGCGAGATCCGCGACGAGGGCGCCACCGGCCGCGGCGCAAGGCCCAAGGCGGGGCTGACGGGCTTTTCCGTCTCGAACCTGCGGCTCCCCGGGCTGACCGAGCCCTGGGAGCGGGTCGATTACGGCAAGCCTGAACACATCGCCAGCGCGCTCGAGATCATGATCCTCGGCCCGCTGGGCGGCGCCTCCTTCAACAACGAGTTCGGCCGGCCCAACCTGGCGGGCTACTTCCGCGTGTACGAACAGACCGTGCCGGCCGGCGCGGCGGGCGAGGAGCGCCGCGGGTACCACAAGCCGATCATGATCGCCGGCGGCCTGGGCACCATCGCCGACGGGCAGACGCACAAGATCGCCTTTCCCGCCGGCACGCTGCTGATCCAGCTCGGCGGCCCGGGCATGCGCATCGGCATGGGCGGCGGCGCCGCGAGTTCGATGACCGCCGGCGCCAACACCGCCGCGCTCGATTTCGATTCCGTGCAGCGCGGCAACCCCGAACTGCAGCGCCGGGCGCAGGAAGTCATCAACCATTGCTGGTCGCTCGGCGAGAACAATCCCGTGCTGGCGATCCACGATGTCGGCGCAGGCGGGCTCAGCAACGCCTTTCCCGAGCTCGTGCACGACGCGGGCCGCGGCGCGCGTTTCGATCTGCGCAAGGTGCCGCTCGAGGAGAGCGGGCTCGCCCCGCGCGAGATCTGGTGCAACGAGAGCCAGGAGCGCTACGTTCTGGCCGTGCTGCCGGAGAACCTGCCCATCTTCGAAGCGATGGCGGTGCGCGAACGCTGTCCGTTCGCCGTGGTCGGCGTCGCCACGCACGACACGCAGTTGCTGCTGGAGGACGGCACCGAAGGCCACGCGGCCCGCGAGGCGCGGCGGCCGATCGACATGCCGATGGACGTGCTGCTCGGCAAGCCGCCCAAGATGCACCGCGACGTGCGGCGGGCGGTGCGAAGCTTCGCGCCGGTCGAGCTCACCGGCGTGGAGCTTCGGCGCGCCTGCTTCGACGTGCTGCGCCATCCCACCGTGGCCAGCAAGCGCTTCCTGATCACCATCGGCGACCGCACCGTGGGCGGCCTCAGCCATCGCGACCAGATGGTCGGGCCGTGGCAGGTACCGGTGGCCGACTGCGCGGTCACGCTGGCCGACTACGCCGGTTTCCGCGGCGAGGCGATGGCGATCGGCGAGCGCACGCCGCTGGCCGTCATCGACGCGCCGGCCGCGGGGCGCATGGCGGTGGGCGAGGCGATCACGAACCTGCTCGCGGCGCCGATCGAGCTCGAGCGGGTCAAGCTGAGCTGCAACTGGATGGCAGCCTGCAGCGACGACCCCGACGCGCCCGGCGACGACGCGGCCCTCTACGACACTGTGCGCGCCGTCGGCCTGGAACTCTGCCCGGCGCTGGGCATTGCGGTGCCGGTGGGCAAGGATTCGCTGTCGATGCGCACGCGCTGGAGCGAAGGCGAGGGCGCGGAGCGAAAGGCACGGCAGGTGACCGCACCGGTCTCGCTCATCGTCACGGCCTTCGCCACGATCGCCGACGTGCGCGGCAGCTCCACGCCGCAGTTGCGCGGTGCGCAGGCCGGCTCGGGTGCGGCGGCGGGCACCGGCAACGGCCCGCCTGCCGATGCCGGGGCCGGAGCTGGCGCGCAGACCACGGCGCCGGTCGTGGATGCCGGCGACAGCTCGCTGATCCTCATCGACCTCGGCGCGGGCCGCAACCGACTCGGCGGCTCCATCCTCGCCCAGACGCTGGAGCAGGTGGGCGACGCCGTGCCCGACCTCGACGATCCGGCGCTGCTCAAGAGCCTGGTGAGCGCCATCGACCGCCTGCGCGCCGCCGACCTGCTGCTCGCCTACCACGACCGCAGCGACGGTGGCCTGTGGGCGACGGTGTGCGAGATGGCTTTCGCCGGCCATTGCGGCGTGTCGCTCAACGTCGATCTGCTGGTGACCGAAGGCGACGGTGTAGACGACAGCCGCATGGACTGGGGCGACGCCAAGAACTGGGCCGGACAGACCGCCGAGCGCCGCAACGAGCTCACCCTGAAGGCCTTGTTCGCCGAGGAGCTGGGTGCCGTGATCGAGGTCCGCAGCGCCGAGCGCGACGCCGTCATGCAGATCCTGCGCGAGGCCGGCCTCTCCCGCCTCAGCCACGTGATCGGCAAGCCCAACGCGCGCGGCGTCGTCGAGATCTGGCGCGACACGAGGGCGGTTTTCTCCGCGCCGCTGCAGGACCTGCATCAGGCCTGGGACGAAGTGAGCTGGCGCATCGCCCGCCTGCGCGACAACCCGGCCTGCGCCGACGCCGAGCACGCGGCGGCCGGAGCACCCGAAGACACCGGCCTGCACGTGCACCTCGGCTTCGATCCTGCCGAGGACGTTGCCGCGCCCTTCGTCAACCTCGCCCGGCCCAAGGTGGCGATCCTGCGCGAGCAGGGCGTGAACTCCCACCTCGAGATCGCCTATGCCCTGGCGCAGGCCGGCTTCGACTGCCACGACGTGCACATGAGCGATCTGCAGGCCGGCCGCGCACGGCTGGCGATGTTCCAGGGTCTGGTCGCCGGTGGCGGATTCAGCTACGGCGACACGCTCGGCGCCGGCGAGGGCTGGGCGCGCTCCGTGCTCTTCAACGCCGCGCTGGCCGAACAGTTCGCGGTGTTCTTCAACCGCAGCGACAGCTTCGCGCTCGGCGTGTGCAATGGCTGTCAGATGATGGCCGCGCTCAGCCCCATCATTCCCGGCACGCAGGCCTGGCCGCGCTTCACGCGCAACCGGAGCGAGCAGTTCGAGGCGCGGCTGTCGATGGTCGAGGTGCTGGAGTCGCCCTCGATCTTCTTTCAGGGCATGGCCGGCAGCCGCTTGCCCGTGGCCGTGGCGCACGGCGAGGGCTACGCCGACTTCTCGCAACGCGGCGATGCGCGCGCGGTCCGGCGTGCGCTGCGTTTCGTGGACCATGCGGGCCGGCCCACCGAGGCCTACCCGGCCAACCCGGGCGGCAGCGCCGAAGGCCTGACCTCCGTGACCACCGACGACGGCCGCTTCACCGTGCTCATGCCCCACGCCGAGCGGGTGTTCCGCAACGTGCAGATGAGCTGGACGAATGGCGATGCAAGCGCCGCGAGTCCGTGGATGCGCATGTTCGCCAATGCGAGAAAGTGGGTCGGCTGAGGTCGCAGGCGCCGACTCGAACGGAGCGCCGACGGTCGAGCGCGCCACGCCGAAGCGCTCCAGGGCATCACGTACATTGGGCGTGCGAAAGGAGCGCGAACGAACATGGATGTCGACATCAGTCTCTTGCGTCAGCAACTGCCCGAGTACCTGGCCCGCGTGCGTCAGGGCGACAGCGTGCGCATCGTGTCCAGAGGCCGCGTGGTTGCCGAGCTGGTGCCGCCTTCGGGCGACCCCGACGCGCAGCACCCATCGAAGGACAGCGTGGCGCGTCACGACGACGCGGCCGGGCCGGCGCTCACGGACGACGAATCGCTGGTGCACCGCGATTGACGCACGCCACCGGGATCGTCGCCGACGTGTCGGTGTGAAGCCTCCGCGGGCCCGCGCCGGGTGAGCGCCGCCTTCGACGCCTCGCCGGCCGGCCGCTACGCCCGCCTCGACGCGCTGCGCGGCTTCGCCATCGTCTGGATGGCATTGTTTCACTTCGGCTTCGACCTGGCCCACTTCCGGCTGATCGATGCCGACTTCTACCGCGACCCCGTCTGGACCACACAGCGCACGGCCATCGTCAGCCTGTTCCTGTTCTGCGCGGGCATCGGGCAGGCGGTCGCGGTGGCGCAGGCGCAGAGCTGGCGGCGTTTCTGGCGGCGCTGGGCGCAGGTGGCGGGCTGCGCGCTGCTCGTGAGCGCCGGCAGTGCGCTCATGTTTGCGAAGACCTGGATCAGCTTCGGCGTGCTGCACGGCATCGCGCTCATGCTCATCGTTTGCCGGCTCGGCGCGGGCTGGGGGCGCTGGCTGTGGCCGCTGGGCCTGATCGCGATCTTGCTGCCGCAGTTCGTCCAGCACCCGTTCTTCGACACGCGAATGACGAACTGGGTCGGCCTGGTGACCCGCAAGCCATTCACCGAGGACTATGTGCCGCTGCTTCCCTGGCTGGGCGTGATGTGGTGGGGAATGGCCGCGGGGCAGTGGGCGATGGCCCGCAAGCCCTCGTGGCTCCGCGGTGAACCGGCGCGGGGTGTGCAGCCGCTGGCCATCCTGGGACGCTGGAGCCTGAGCTTTTACATGCTGCACCAGCCGGTGCTGATCGGCGCGCTGCTGGCTTGGCAGGCTTTGACCTGAGCCGCGTGGCGGCCATGAAAAAGGCGCCTCGAGGGCGCCTTTGTTCATCGATGCACGGGGCTGTGTTCAGCGGGCCGGAGCGGGGGGCGGGGCTTCCTCGAACTTGTAGTCGGTCTTGGCCTTGTTCTTGAGCTCGTCGCGAAAGGCGATGAGCTTTTGCTGCCCGAGCCGCTGCTGGATCTGCGGCTTGACCTCTTCGAGCGACGGCACCTGCGCGTCGCGCATGTCCTCGAGCTTGAGGATGTGCCAGCCGAACTGGCTCTTGACGGGCTCCGCGCTCATCTCGCCCTTCTTCAGCTTGACCATGGCGTCTGAGAACTCGGGCACGTAGCTGCCGGCCGCAGCCCAGTCGAGATCGCCGCCGTTGGCGGCGGAGCCGGTGTCCTTGCTCGACTTCTTGGCCACGTCCTCGAACTTGGCGCCGCCCTTGATGCGCTTGATCAGCGCCTTGGCTTCGGCTTCCTTGTCGACCAGGATGTGGCGGGTGCGGTATTCCTTGCCGCTGGCCTGCGCCTTGAACTGGTCGTATTCGGCCTGGACGTCGGCATCGCTGACCGGATTGTTCTTCTGATAGTCGGCGAACAGCTCGCGGATCAGCAGGCTCTGGCGCGCGTTCTCCATCTGCTGCTGATAGCTTTCGGTGGCCGGCAGGCCGCGCTTCTCGGCTTCCTGCACGAATATCTCGCGCAGCACCACCTCGTCCTTGATCTGGCGGTCCATGTCGGGCGGGATCTGCTGGCCCTGGCTCGCGGCCTGCTGCACGACCTGCGCCATGAGCGCGTCGGCGCGTGCCTTGGGCACCGGCTTGCCATTGACGGTGGCGATGTTCTGCGCGGCGACGAGCCCCGGCGTGGAGAGAACGGCGGCCAGCGCGAGGGTGGACAGTCGCGTGGCAAGGAGGGACGGCTTCATGCGATCAATGACCTCGGGTGTTGATGGGGGACAGTGCGGATTTTCGGCACCGGTTCGGCGCAGCTTTCAGGCCGCGCCCGATGCCGCTTTGACGCCATGGGCGGCCGTTGGTTCGGCAGGTCGCGCAGCGCGGACTCAGGTCTCGGGCCGGGCCGCTTCATCGGGCGCGAGGGTGGTCAGCGCCAAGGCGTGAATGCCACGCGGCATCCACGAGCCGAGGGCACTATACACAAGGCGATGCCGCGCGGGCCGGGTCAGGCCCTGGAAGCGCGCACTGACGACATGGACGCTGAAATGCCGCCCTTCGCGAGCGCCCGCGTGCCCGGCGTGCAGGTGGCTGTCGTCGCGCACTTCGAGCGCCAGCGGCGAAAGCGCAGCGCGGATCGCGGCCTCCACCTGCGCAGCGCTCGGTGCGAACGAAGGCGGCGAATCGGCAGGCAGCTCACTCATCCTCGGCCTTGAGATGACGGCTCAGGTACAGACCCTGCGCCACGGTGAAGGCAAGCATCAGCCCCACGCCCCCGAAGAGTTTGAACTCGACCCAGGTTTCGGTCGAGAAGCTGTAGGCCACGTAGAGATTGAGCAGGCCCATGAAGGCGAAGAACCCGATCCACATGAAATTGAGGTTGCGCCAGATCGCCGGCGGGAGTTCCAGCTGCCCGCCCATCAGCACTTGCAGCAGGTTTTTGCGCCACACCGCCTGGCTGAGCCAGAAGGCGGTGCCCATGACCCAATAGAGCACGCTGGGCTTCCATTTGATGAAAGTTTCGTTCTGAAACCAGATGGTCGCGCCGCCGAGCAGGGTGATCAGGCCCAGGCTCACCCACAGCATGGTGTCGATCTTCTTGCGCCGCGCCATCAGCCAGCCGATCTGGGCAAAGGTGGCGAGGATCACCACCACCGTGGCAAGCAGCACGGGGGCCAGCTTGGCGCTCACCTCCCCGCCGGCCACGAGCAGGCCGAGGTGCTGGCTGGCGAACGCGGAGGCAGCGTCCGGATCGCCTTCTGCCACTTTGAAGACCACGAAGAACAGGACGATGGGAAAGATGTCGAACAGCAGTTTCATCAGGGCGATAAGGCGCTGGGCCGGTCGTCGGTGAAGCCGGATTGTCCGCTGCCCGGCTCCAGGGGCGAAGCGGGGCGGCTTGCGGCCTTTGCGGTCGCAGGCGCGGGCCGCTTCAACCCTTGGGCTTGAAGTCCAGCGAGGCCGAGTTGATGCAGTAGCGCTCGCCGGTCGGCGCGGGTCCGTCCTCGAAAACGTGGCCGAGGTGGGAGCCGCAGTCCTGGCAGCGGACCTCGACCCGGACCATGCCGTGGCTCTTGTCGACCACCCGCTCGATGATCTCGCCGCGCAGCGGCTGGAAGTAGCTGGGCCAGCCGCAGCCGGCGTCGAACTTGGTGTCGGAGGCGAACAGCGGGGCGCCGCAGGCGACGCAGTGGTACACGCCCTCCTGCCAGTGATCGGCGTACTTGCCGGTGAAGGCGCGCTCGGTGGCGGCGTGGCGCGTCACCTCGAACTGCAGCGGATCGAGCTGCGCGCGCCACTCGGCTTCGGTCTTGCGAACCTTGCGCGGGCTGTCGGCGGGGGATGGCCGGTCGTCGTCGGGGCGGTCAGAGGAAGTCATGATGAGCAGGAAACCTCCAGCGTTCGTGCCCAGTCGGGCGGGAAGTCGGCGTAGGCCGCGTGTTCGGCTTGTTCGTCGAAGGGGCGCTGCAGAACTTTCAGCAGCCGGGCGGTCTCGGCGAAGTCGCCGGCGTGCGCGGCGCGGATGGCGTTCTCGCACAGGTGATTGCGCAGCACGAACTTCGGATTGACGCGGTTCATCCGCGCGGCGCGTTCGCCATCGACGCTGCCCTCCGCCGCCAGCCGCTCGCCGTAGCGCCCGGCCCAGGCATCGAAGGCGGCGCGGTCGATGAAGAGGTCGCGCGCGGGGCTCGGGTCCGCCGCGCTCCAGCCGGCCAGGCGGCGCCAGGCGATGGTGAAGTCGGTGCGCTCGGCGGCCAGCAGTTTCAGCCAGTCGTCGATCAGGGCGGGATCGCCCTCCTGCGCGGTGCTCAGGCCGAGCTTCGCGCGCATGCGCGCCTGCAGGGCGGCGGCGAAGTCGGCGCGGTAGGGCTCGATGGCTTCGAGCGCAGCTTCGCCCGTGGCCTCGTCCACTTCCGCGGCGCCCGCGATCAACGGCAGCATGGCCTGGGCCAGCGCGTGCAGGTTCCACCACGCCACGCCCGGCTGACGCGCGTAGGCGTAGCGGCCCTGGTGATCGGAGTGGTTGCAGACGTGGCCGGGGTCGAAGCCGTCGAGGAAACCGAAGGGCCCGTAGTCGATGCTCAGACCGAGCAGCGACATGTTGTCGGTGTTCATGACGCCGTGGCAAAAGCCCACGGCCTGCCAGTCGGCGATCAGCGTCGCGGTGCGGCAGGCCACGGACTCGAGCAGCGCGGCATACGGATTCGCGGCCTCGCGGCAGTGCGGGTGGTGGCGCTCGATCACGTGGTCGGCCAGCACGCGCAGCGACGCCGGCTGGTCGTGGTGCGCGAAATGCTCGAAATGCCCGAAGCGCAGGAAGCTCGGGGCCACGCGCAGGACCATGGCCGCCGTCTCGACCGTCTCGCGCCGCACCGGCAGGGGCGAGCCCACGACGCCCAACGCGCGCGTGGTCGGGATGCCCAGGTGGTGCATCGCCTCGGAACACAGGAACTCCCGGATCGACGAACGCAGCACCGCGCGGCCGTCGCCCATGCGGGAGTACGGCGTCAGGCCGCTGCCCTTGAGCTGCAACTCCATCGGCCCGGCAGGGGTCTCGATCTCGCCCAGCAGCAGTGCCCGCCCGTCGCCGAGCTGTCCGGCCCACACGCCGAACTGGTGGCCGCTGTAGACGCCGGCGAGCGGTTCGGCGCCGCGCCAGGTCGCTGCGCCGGCCAGCACCTCGAGCGTGCGCCAATCGGCTCGCTCGGCCCAGTCCTCGGGCCAGCCGAGCGTGGCCGCCAGCGCATCGCTGCGCGCCACCCAGTGCGGCGAAGGCAGCGGCTGCGCCGGCAGGCGCGTGAAGAACGCCGGCCCGAGCCGGGCGTAGCTGTTGAGCCAGCGCATCGGCGGCGAAGGGTCGTCTTCTTGCGAATCGGGCGCGAGCGAGAGCGCATGCAGGGCATCCATGCGGGCAGTCTATCGACGCCCCCCGCGCCGCTCGCCCGCTAGGGCTTACCCCCAGCCGGCCCCCTGGGCGCCTTCCTATGATTTGCCGATCGCTTTCTTTGCCGGAGTACCGACACATGGCACGCCTGATGGGCCAGATGATGCAGATGCCGCTGCTGATCTCCTCGGTGATCGTGCATGCCGCACGCCACCACGGCGACACCGAGATCGTCTCCAAGCGCGTCGAGGGCGACCTGCACCGCAGCACCTACGCCGAGTGCGAGCTGCGTTCGAGGAAGCTGGCGCAGGCGTTCGCGCGCCTGGGTTGCGCCGAGGGCGAGCGCATCGGCACGCTGGCCTGGAACGGCTACCGGCACCTGGAGATCTACTACGGCAGCTCGGGCTCGGGGCTGGTGTGCCACACCATCAACCCGCGGCTTTTTGCGGAGCAGATCGCCTGGATCGCCAACGACGCCGAGGACCGCGTGCTGTGCTTCGACCTCAGCTTCCTGCCGCTGGTCGAGAAGCTCGCGCCCGCCATGCCGCACGTCGAGCACTACATCGCGATGACCGACCCCGCGCACATGCCGGCGGCTACCGTCCTCCCCGGGCTGCTGTGCTACGAGGAGCTGATCGATGCGGAAGACGGCGACTACGCCTGGCCCGAGTTCGACGAGAACACCGCGTCGAGCATCTGCTACACCTCCGGCACCACCGGCAACCCCAAGGGCGCCGTCTACAGCCACCGTTCGAGCATCCTGCACGCCTATGCCGTCAGCCTGCCCGACAGCATGGGCAACTCCGCGGCCGACACCATCCTGCCGGTGGTGCCCATGTTCCACGTCAACGCCTGGGGCCTGCCGTATGCCGCGCCGATGGTCGGTTGCCGGCTGGTCTTTCCGGGGCCACACCTGGATGGCAAGTCGCTTTACGAGCTCTTCGAAAGCGAGAAGGTCACCTTCAGCGCCGGTGTGCCGACCGTGTGGCTCGGCCTGCTCACCTACGTGAAGCAGAACGATCTGAAGTTCACGACCTTCAAGCGCACCGTGATCGGCGGCTCGGCCTGCCCCCCGGCCATGCTCCGCACGCTGGAGGACGACTTCGGCGTCAGCGTGATCCACGCATGGGGCATGACCGAAATGTCGCCGGTGGGCACCCTGGCGCGGCTCAAGGCCAAGCACGCCGGGCAGCCGGTGGCCGAGCAGCGCCGCCTGCTGCAAAGCCAGGGCCGCGTGGTCTACGGCGTGGACATGGCGCTGCTCGGCGACGACGGCGGCGTGCAGCCGTGGGACGGCAGGAGCTCGGGCGATCTGGTCGTGCGCGGGCCGTGGGTGATCGACCGCTATTTCAAGCAGGACGCCTCGCCGCTGGTGCGCGCCGACGGACAGGACTGGTTTCCCACGGGCGACGTCGCGGCGATCGACGCGGACGGCTTCATGCACATCACCGACCGCAGCAAGGACGTCATCAAGTCCGGCGGCGAGTGGATCAGCTCGATCGAGCTGGAGAACATCGCGATGGCGCACCCCGCCGTTCACGAAGCCGCCGTGATCGCCGCCGCGCACGCCAAGTGGGACGAGCGGCCGCTGCTGGTGGTGATCAGGAAGCCGGGCGCGGAGGTGACGCGCGAACAGCTGCTGGCGCACTACGAAGGCCGCATCGCCAAGTGGCAGATTCCGGACGACGTCGTCTTCGTGAGCGACATCCCCCACACCGCCACCGGCAAGATCCAGAAGCTCAAGCTGCGCGAGCAGTTCAAAGAGCATGTGCTGCCGGGCGCTTGCTGAGGAGCGTGCGAAGACGGGCGAAGGCGCGCGAAGGAGCTGTCCGGTAGGCGACAGGGTGATGTCGGGATGTCCCTCAAACCTGTGCACGAGCTTGCGACTTACGCTTGCGCAGTGAAAGAATCAGCCCGGCCGCCGGCCGCAAGGAGACCCTGATGCAATTCAAGAAGCGCTTGTTCGGTCTGGTCGTCGGCGCGGGCATCGCCCTGAATGCCGGCGTGGCTTTCGCGCAGAAGGGCGAGACGGTCAAGATCGCCTTCATCGATCCGCTGTCGGGGCTGATGGCCTCGGTCGGGCAGAACCAGGTGCGCAGCTTTCAGTTCTTCGCCGACAAGTTCAACGGCGACGCGCAACTCAACCCGGCCGGCGTGAAGTACGAGATCATCGCCTTCGACAACAAGCTCAGCCCGACCGAGAGCCTGACGGCGCTCAAGGCCGCCATCGACCAGGGCGTGCGCTACATCACCCAGGGCGACGGCTCCTCGGTGGCTGCGGCGCTGATCGACGCGGTAAGCAAGCACAACGAGCGCAATCCCGGCAAGGAGATCGTCTACCTCAACCACTCGGCGGTGGACCCGGACTTCACCAACAGCAAGTGCAACTACTGGCACTTCCGCTTCGACGCCGACACGTCCATGAAGATGGAGGCCATCACGACCTTCATCAAGGACCAGCCCGACGTCAAGAAGGTCTACCTCCTCAACCAGAACTACACGCATGGCCACCAGGTCGCCAAGTTCGCCAAGGAGATTCTCGGGCGCAAGCGCCCCGACATCCAGATCGTGGGCGAAGACCTGCACCAACTCGCCCAGGTGCGCGACTTCTCGCCCTACATCGCCAAGATCAAGGCCAGCGGCGCCGACACCATCATCACCGGCAACTGGGGCTCCGACCTCACGCTGCTGATGAAGGCCGCCAACGAGGGCGGCTACACCGGCAAGTTCTTCACCTACTACACGGGGGTGACCGGCACGCCCACGGCCATCGGCAAGTCCTTCGAGGGCAAGATCTACCAGGCCTCCTACAACCACTACAACATGGGCGGCCAGATGGGCCAGTGGCAGGCCGAGTACAAGAAGAAGTTCAACGACGATTTCTACACCGGCTCGGTGATCCACATCTTCAACGCGATGTCGCAGTCCATCGCCAAGGCCAAGTCGACCGACCCGGTCAAGGTGGCCGCGGCGCTCGAGGGCCTGAAGTTCAAGAGCTTCAACGGCGACGTCGAGATGCGCCGGGCCGATCACCAGTTGCAGCAGACGCTCTATCTCACGACCTGGCAGAAGGCCGATGAGAAGTTCCCCTACAGCCCCGAGAACACCGGCATGACGCTCGCGCCGGTCAAGACCTTCGAGCCCTACGTCTCGAGCACGCCGACGAGCTGCCAGATGAAGCGTCCCGCGGCACCGGCATGACCTCACCGCAGGTGCTCGGCGCCTGCGCCTGAGCCGGCAGGGCTCGATCGGTCAAGCCGCATCGGGCCCTTTCCTTTTTGATTGCCGTGCGCGCGTGCGCGCGGCGGTGCAGACGACCACCCAGCGACCCGAATGGAATTCTTCACGATCTCCATGCTCAACGGCCTGAGCTACGGGCTCTTGCTGTTCATGCTGAGTTCGGGGCTGACGCTGATCTTCAGCATGATGGGCGTGCTGAACTTCGCGCACGCGAGCTTCTACATGCTGGGCGCCTACATCGCCTACACGGTGGCGCAGTTGATCGGCTTCTGGGCGGCGCTGCTGTTCGCGCCGCTGCTGGTCTTCGCGCTCGGCGCGCTGTTCGAGCGGGCCTGCCTGCGCAAGGTGCACAAGTACGGTCACGTGCCGGAGCTGCTGGTCACCTTCGGCATCTCCTACGTGATCCTCGAACTGGTGTCGCTGGTCTGGGGCCGCTCGGCGGTCGACTTCGTGCCGCCGCCGGCGCTGCAGGGACCGGCCTTCACGCTCGTGAGTTCCCCGACCGAAGGGCTGCAGCTCGCCTGGGGCGCCGCGGCGCCGGCCCTGTGCAGCGCGGCCGGTACGATCTGCTCGCCGTTTCCGGCCACGCGCGGCTTCATGATGCTGGTCGCGCTGCTGATGCTGCTGGCCTTGTGGCTGCTGCTCACGCGCACGCGCATCGGGCTGGTCATCCAGGCGGCGCTCACGCATCCCGAGATGGTGGAAGCGCTCGGCCACAACGTGCCGCGCGTCTTCATGCTGGTGTTCGGTGCGGGCTCCGGGCTGGCCGGCCTGGCCGGCGTGATCGGCGGCTCCACCTTCGTCACCGAGCCGGCGATGGCTTTCACGGTCGGCTCGGTGATCTTCGTCGTGGTGGTGGTCGGCGGCATGGGTTCGCTCTCGGGCGCTTTCGTGGCCTCGCTGCTGATCGGCGTGGTGCAGACCTTCGCGGTCGCGCTCGACTATTCGCTGGCCGGAGCGATCGAGCAGCTCGGCTTCGCGCTCAGCCCCGAGGCGCAGGCGAACTCGCTGCTGCGGCTGACCATCTCGCAGGTCGCGCCGATCCTGCCTTACCTGTTCCTCGTGCTGATCCTGATCTTCCGGCCCAAGGGCCTGCTCGGCACGCGCGAGGGCTGAAGAACCATGAGCGTGATCTCGCCCGATCAGGTCCGCGTCGACTCCGCGGCGGCGCTGCGATCCGGCGTGCCGGCCGCTCGCCGGGCCTTTTCGGCACGCCGCAAGGAGAAGGCGGAGGTCTATCACTTCAAGCCCTACAACGTCGGCCGCTGGATCGTCTGGGGCCTGTTCGCGGTGCTGCTGATCGCGGCGCCCATGCTGTTCACGAGCGGGCTGTCGCGCTCGATGCTCTCTCAGATGGGCATCGCGATCATTGCCTGCCTGTCCTACAACATGCTGCTGGGGCAGGGCGGCATGCTGAGCTTCGGGCATGCGGTCTACACCGGGCTGGGCTCCTTCGTGGCCATCCACGCGCTCAACATGCTGGCCGGGGGGCAGTTGCCGGTGCCGGTCAGCCTGATCCCGCTGGTCGGCGGGCTGGCGGGGATGTTCTTCGCGGTGCTGCTGGGCTTCGTGACCACGCGCAAGGCCGGCACGCCCTTCGCGATGATCACGCTGGGCATCGGCGAGCTGGTATTCGCCGCCTCGCTGATGATTCCCGAGTTCTTCGGCGGCGAGGCCGGGGTGTCGAGCAACCGGGTGATCGGCGAGCCCGTGGCGGGCATCAACTTCGGCCCGCAGATCCAGGTCTACTACCTGATCGCGCTCTACACCTTCTTGTGCACGGCGGGCATGTTCGCCTTCACGCGCACGCCGCTCGGGCGCATGCTCAATGCCGTGCGCGACAACCCCGAGCGCGTGCAGTTCATCGGCTACAACCTGCAGCGCGTGCGCTGGTTCGCTTTCATCATCGCGGGCTTTTTCGCGGGCGTGTCGGGCGGGCTGTACTCGGTGAACTTCGAGATCGTCACGGCCGAGGTGGTGGGCGCGGCGCGCTCGGGCGCCTACCTGCTGTTCACGTTTCTGGGCGGCGCGACGTTCTTCTTCGGCCCCATCATCGGCGCGATCCTCATGATCGTGGCCTTCGTGCTGATGAGCGAGTTCACCAAGGCGTGGCTGCTCTACCTGGGCCTGATCTTCCTGTTCATGGTGATGTATGCGCCGGGCGGCATCGCCAGCCTGATCATGATGAACCTGCGCGTGGCGGCCTACGGCAAGCTGCGAAGGCTCATCACCTCGTACCTCGCGCTGGCCGGCACCGCGCTGGTCATGCTGGCGGGTGCAGCGGCGATGATCGAGATGATCTATCACCTGCAACTCGGCACGGCCCTGGGCAGCACGCTGCGTTTCATGAGCGTGCCGCTCGACGCCCACAGCCTGGACAGCTGGTTCGGCGCCGGGTTCGTGATGCTGACCGGGCTGGCGCTGTTCGAGCTGACGCGCCGTGAGTTCGCGCGGCAGTGGAGCAGGATCCAGGAGGAGATCGAACTCGAGATCCGGCGGAGGGACGCCCTGTGAACGCGCCGGCATCCCCCTTCGCCGTGGAGTTGAAGAAGGTCTGCAAGTCCTTCGGCAAGACCGAGATCATCCGCAACGCGGACCTGGCAGTGAGCCCGGGCGAGCGGGTGGCCATCATCGGTCCCAACGGCGCGGGCAAATCGACGCTGTTCAACCTGATCAGCGGGCGCTTCGGCATCAGCAGCGGCGAGATCGCCCTGCACGGCGAACGCATCGACGGCCTGGAGCCCTACGAGATCAACCGCAAGGGCCTGGCGCGCAGCTTCCAGGTGAGCAACCTGTTCACGCGGCTGTCGGTGTTCGAGAACATCCGCTGCGCCGTGCTGTGGTCGCTGGGTTACCGCTACTCGTTCTGGAAGTTCCTTGCCGACCTCACGGATGCGAACGAGCGCACGGAGCAGGTCATGGAGATGATCAAGCTGGGCCGCAAGCGCGACGTGCTGGCCACCAACCTCACCTATGCCGAGCAGCGCGCACTCGAGATCGGCATCACCATCGCCGGCGGCGCCAGCGTGATCCTGCTCGACGAGCCGACGGCCGGCATGAGCAAGAGCGAGACGCAGCGTTTCGTCCAGTTGATCCGCGAAGTGACCGAGGGCAAGACGCTGTTGACGGTGGAGCACGACATGGGGGTGGTGTTCGGCCTGGCTGACCGGATTGCGGTGCTTGTCTATGGCGAAGTGATCGCTTTCGACACGCCGGAGGCGGTGCGGGCGAATGCGAAGGTGCAGGAGGCGTATCTGGGGTCGGTGCTTGTCGAGCAGCAGGGGGCGGGGGGTGGTGTGGTGGCTGGGGCTTGAGGGTGGAGAGCGGCGCTGGTGTGCTGAGGTCTGTGAAGGCCGTGCTTGGCTGGAAGCGGAGTTTCGGTTTGTCTTGCTTTTCGGGGCCGGGGCGTGGGCGGGGGCAAAGCCGTGGGCGGGTGTGTGTGGGCGCGCGGGTGCGGCGGTCGGCCCGGTGGGCCGACTGCGCTGTGCTGCTCGGGTTCGGGGCGCGTCGCGGAACTCGCTGCGCGAACGGTGTTCGCTTCGCTCAAACAACCGCGACGAGTCAGATCACGAGGCGCGCTGCGCGCGCCGCCCCGAACCCTGCGCTGCTCGCCGCCGCACACGCGCGCCCACACACACCCGCCCACGGCTTTGCTGAGAGGCACGACCTTTCTTATGGAGAGAAGGCAAGTCGCAGGCATCGAGCCTGCGACTTGCCCGGCACTTGGCGGGCTCGACGCCCGCCAAGTGCCGGTCTCTTTCCTCCCCCACCCCAGCGCTGCGTTGGCAAAGCCGGGGGCGGGCGGC
>JAESGB010000081.1_pt1 | contig 81035 bp, 64 predicted proteins | sample 9266211 | NCBI WGS metagenome assembly JAESGB01 (sample SAMN14514844, study PRJNA621659) | algae metagenome | isolation source: Goleter apudmare HA4340-LM2 and co-occurring heterotrophs from cave wall... | place: USA: Maniniholo cave, Kauai, Hawaii | collected 2009-07-28 | reverse complement strand
CAAACTCTGTTAATTCTCATGCCCATTTTCTCTACTCACTAGTGATTTTTTGACATCCATCCTCTCCTACATAACTACTCTTTTTTGTCAATTTTCTTATTAAGAAAGATGTTTATAATGGATAGGTAGACACCCGGAGGGTGGCTTGCCACAGGCATCAGAACTTTTCAAGACAGAGGACACGGAAGTAAGAGGTTATACAGGTCTTTATTTTCAAGAATTTTGATGCACCTTGAAAGGGCTAGTTCTATTTAACTAATATGAAATTTCCTAAGAGGTTGTTTGAAAAGTCTAAATTAATACTAGCCCTGGCGATTAGAAATCGCGCGCCACTTGCTACAAGTCGGGAAACCCGCCCAAAGCAGTGGCTTGGCTACACGGACAAAACCCACCTCCGTGGGTTGAAAACCTTGATTTTGTGTTAGTCCGCGCAGGCGGACTTTGTTTGTGTAGTAGCGAATTATATTCGCCCAAAACTTTTCAAACATCCTCTAAGATTCTGTTTATTGTGCCAATGGGATTGACCTTATCTTTAGGTTTACATAACTGTGGTCTGAATCCCCAAAAGATGAAAGAGAATGCGGAGAAAGAAGGACAAATATTTGTACAACGATTAGGATTCACTTTAATTAGCTGTACGGGTAACGATTCAGATAGAAATAACTATGTTAGCTGTACATTTAAAGATAAAAATGGGCAGCTAGTGGAAGGAGAATGCGCTTATGATCCATCTGTTAATACTGGTTGTAAGTTGAAAAATAGTTATAATTACCAACCCCTGCCATCCCCAGAAACTCCCCAATAGATAATTATTAAATATTTATTCTTTCCCAGCCCATGTAGACGTTAAAACGTTACCTGCGTCTGCACCAGAATTCAAATTAAGGTAATGATTAATGTATACAAGAGGAATTTCTTACAGTAATTAGGTGGTGAGAGAATCAAAGCGCGATCGCATTTTGCCATTCTCCACCACCCAGATAGTGGCTACGTCGATATTGAGCCTTAGCCTTAACTAGACTGTATGCCAATATTAATTAGTAGCCCATAAGACGCAGTACGTCACGAAGCACACTATACCCAGCTAAATCCCAAAGCAAATAGGCTATGAAGCCAATCATGGCAAAACGAGCGTTCCAAATTTCTGCTTGGGGTGTCCAGCCAAATAGAAAATCATTGCGATCTACACCGTTGTAAGCTTTAGCAACAGATGGTGGATTAGTAGAAGGACGAGTTTCCATTTTTTTCTCCAAAATTTAGTAGCTTTTCAGGCTTGATGGCGTTTAGTTTTTAGTATCTAATTAGGTGTAGTATGTCTCGTACAACGCTATAGCCTGCTAAATCCCACAGTAAATAAGCCAGGAAGCCAATCATGGCAAAACGTCCGTTCCAGATTTCAGACTGAGGAGTCCAGCCAAAGAGAAAAGCATTGCGGTCCCTGCCGTTATATTCTGGAGCAATTGGTGGTAAATCTGTAGAGGAGCGAGTTTCTCGAGTTTCCATTTTTTTGTCCTGAATAATTTGCTTGTTAGCTTTAATTTAACTACTCCTAAGCAAGCTTCTTTCCGCCTGTAGGTACAAACTACAGGCACTTCTTGTGGACGATTATTCAGGTATTCCTTAATGCTAACAAATCTTTCTTGAGAGAGTGTTAACAATTAAAAATTCGTCTTGAAAAGTTGAGCCAGTTGCCTGCGGGGCTTCCCCTCCGAAGTTTGCTTGGAGGGTTTCCCTCCTGACAACTTCTCTTTGCACGCAACTTTTCGCAAAATTCAAGATAGTTAATCAGACTTTTTTACTGAGTATTACCTGTAAATTATGAGTTTTCAGTATCCAACTTCTATCTAATGCTGGATTAGAGGTTCAAACTTTAGAGAGATGCTCAAAGCAGCTAAATTCCATGATTCTGAGAGCAACAAGAGTTAGGTATTGTCATAAATACAGAGTTGCAACCTGCTTAATTTAATTTCCTCACATTTAAGCTTAGACAAAGGAAATACAATGTTTCAGAGTATGAAAAACATACTGGAGCTTCACAACCCAGTATTATGGATAGCACAGCTACCAACAGCTACACCAGGACTAACTCCAGAGCAAGCATCGGTTCTCGTTTCAGGGCCGCGGTTTTTTGTGGCTTTAATTTCCGGTGTAATTCTCGCCTTTGCTTTCCAATTAGTATTAACGAATCTCTCCATTGCTGCTGGAATTTCTTACTTGGGGCGTCCGTCTGACTCAGATACAGGTGTTGGCGAAGGGGTGAATTTGGGTGGTACGATTCGCAAAATTGGTACAGCACTGGGAATTTGGACACTAGTGTCTGTGACGATCGCTTTATTAATCGCTAGCTTTCTCGCCGTGAGATTAAGCCTGGTGATTTTAGACGCCAGACTCGGAGCAATTCTAGGGTTGGTGATTTGGGGTGCATACTTTTTACTGTTGATGTGGCTGAGTTCTACAACTGTAGGCTCCTTAATTGGCTCAGTATTTCACAGTGCAACCTCTGGGTTTCAAGCACTGATGGGAACCGCTACCGCCGCACTGGGAGCAAAAGCTGTCAATCAACAAGTAGTAGCAACAGCCGAAGCCGCCGCTTCCGCCGTGCGTCGAGAATTAACTGGTGCTATTGATACAACAAGTATTGCAGAAAACATTGAAGATTACTTAGACAGACTGCGTCCCCCAGAACTAGATACATCTGGAATTCGGGCTGAGTTTGAAAAGTTACTTAGTGAACCAAAGTTTCAGGCGATCGCCGGTAGTGCAGATCTCCGCAACATTGATCGCCAGAAATTCATCGATTTAGTGAGCGATCGCACTGATATTTCTAAAAAAGAAGCTAATCGCATCGCTGACACCTTATATAATGTTTGGCGTCAGGTTGTCGGTCAACAACAACCAAGCACAGACCGTCTCGGTGAATTGATGGAATATCTCAAATCCCTACCACCAGGACAAACAAAGACAGATGAACTCAGTACCAAACTAGACCGACTGATTGCAGAGACTCGCCCTACTGATCAGGCTGCACAAGCAAAGCCTGACCTAGTACAACAGACACTACAACAAGGAATATCCGCACTCACTGGGATTGTTTTGGGTAGAACAGATTTGTCAGATTTTGATGTCGAAAAAATCTGGAAAACCCTCACCACTGCTAAAGAAAAAGTTACTGCCCAAGCTGATAAGTTAGGCTTACCGACACCATCAGCACCCTATAGCCCAATTCGTGCTGATATCGAAAACTACCTGTTGCATACTTATGCTTGGCAACTGAGTCAAGAACAGATGGCTGATCAATTTCGGGATGTGATTTACGATCCCGCCGCCGATCCTGGCATAGTCCGCCGAGAGTTAGAACGGCTTTCCCGCCAGGATTTTGTGAATATTCTGCAACAGAGGGGATTGTTGACGCAAACTCAAATTCAGCGAATTAGCGATCGCCTAGAAGCACTCCGCCAAGGAGTACTGGTAACAGTCAAAGCTGCGGAAGAAAGAGAAATAGCCCAAGATTTGCAACGTCGAGTTGAGAGTTATCTCCTGGTCACCAATAAAGCAGATTTGTCTCCAGAAGAGATTGAGCAGCATTTTAAACCCCTGTTAACCGACCCAGATGCCGATTATGAAACACAGTCACAGCGACTGGCACAATTTGATCGCCAAGAACTGCGGGAGATTCTGCGGGAACGCAACGATATTCAACCAGAAGAATTAGAGAGAATTCTGGACGAGTTAGAAAAACAACGTACTGCTGTCTTGGTAGAATCCAAAGGGCTGGCAGATCAAGCCAGATATCAAGCAGAAACCCTGTGGTTAAATGTAGAATCATATCTGCGTAACACTGGCAAAGAGGAATTAAATCCTGATGCCATTCGCGCTGAACTCAAAAGGCTACTCTCAGATCCCCAAGCCGGAGTTACAGCAATTCAGTCCCGCCTGTCTCGCTTTGACCGCGATACCTTGGTACAGTTATTGAGTCAACGGCAAGATTTGAGTACATATCAAGCTCATCAAATCATCGATACCGTTGAAGAATCTTGGCATGATATCCGCCATGCACCGCAAGCATTAGCCCAGAAAGCAAAGGAACAATACGACTCTGTTACTGAAATCATTGCAGACTACTTGCGGAAAACTGGTAGAGAAGAACTCAACCCCGAAGGTATTCAACGGGATTTAGATAGACTGTTGGCTCATCCCCAAGAAGGAGTTGTCGCATTGCGGCGGCGATTGTCACATATTGACCGGGACACCCTAGTCAGATTACTGAGTCAACGTCGAGACTTGAGTGAGGAACAAGTCAATCAAGTGATTGATTCTGTGCAAACCTCAATTCGTAATTTTGTGCGTGCGCCTCGCCGTCTAGCGACCAGAACACAGCAAAAAGTGCAGAATTTCCAAACTTATTTGGAAGAGTATTTGCGGCGGACTGACAAGGAAGAACTTAACCCAGAAGGTATCAAGCGGGATGTGCAATTATTGTTACATGATCCGCAAGTAGGAATAGAAAGTTTTAGCGATCGCCTTTCTCATTTTGACCGTTCCACAATTATCGCCCTGCTGAAAATTCGAGAAGATATCACCGATGACGAAGCCGCCCGCATAGCAGACAATATTGTCTCCGTGCGGGATCAATTTGTCGAACAAGTGCGGGGTATCCAACGGCAAATACAAGATGTCATTGACGGGATTTTTGCCCGTATCCGCGATTATCTCAACTCCTTGGATCGCCCAGAACTCAACTATGATGGCATCAAGCATGATGTACGTCAGCTATTTGCAGATCCCCAAGCAGGGTTTGAATCCTTACGCCATCGCCTATCTACTTTCAACCGTGATACTGTAGTTGCTATTTTGAGTTCTCGTGAAGATATTTCTGAGGCTGACGCCAACCGCATTGTAGACCAAATTGAACGCGCCCGGCACACAGTACTACAACGAGCAGAACGGCTACAGCATGAAGCACAACACCGCCTAGAAGAAATGAAGCATCAAGCACAACGGCAAGCGGAAGAAACCCGCAAAGCCGCCGCTACAGCCTCTTGGTGGTTATTTGCGACAGCAGTTGTCTCAGCTATTTTCTCAGCCTTAGGAGGTGCGATCGCTGTAGTAGCGCTGTAATTCGTCATTAACTAGCTATGTTAACAAGCTGTCTCCGCTAACCTTTTGAGCCTCCCGGTATGGGGGGCTTTTTTATCCAAGGTTGATGACAAAGGAGCGATCGCATTAAGTCTTACCTCTTTCTTGCCAATCAACATAAAAAAAGAGAATTGCCAGCAAAATATAGCCAATAGCCCAAGGCATACCGGTTCCCCAGCCGAAATTAACCACTGTATCTGCCACAGTCCAACTATAACTGTGCATTAACCCAACCCAAGAAATGACAGCAGCCACCATAGACCAATAGGCAGCTTGGCGAAACTGGCGCTCAATAATGTAGACTGTAATCCCAGCTAAAATCATGGCGGAAAAAATAAACCCCTGCTCCAGAGCAAAAGCTCCATCAATATAGGTATCGCTCAACTTAAACTGCTCTATCAAGCTGGGTGTGAAAGGTCTTTCCACTGTGCCCAAACCTGCTGCCCGAAATGCGTTTTTCGCGATGATTGCACCCCAACCAGCAATCCCCGGTAATAGACCAATAACTACAGCAGGTGCATGATGCGATGGGGTAGCTGTAAAGCTTTGAGCGACAATCACAATCCCAATCCACAAGACAATTGCCATCCCAGCTTCAATCGGCACAAAGTAAGCCAGCATAGCCACAGTTCCAGTTAGGCAAAGCAAGCCCATAATGATGCCATTGAGGACAGAGTAACCAACTCTGGCTCCCAAAGCTTTCCAGCCAGGATGACCAATATAAATAGTAGTTGGAAAACAGGAACCACAAATAGCTGCAACCAAAGTACCAATACCATTGACCGCCAGACAGGGAGCAGTAGGATAAGTATCACCCGCAGCTTCTGCACTTTCTAAATTCTGGAGACTGCCAACAAGATTAAATAGCCCCATTGGTAAAATAATGCCGAAATATTCGACCAAGACTGAACGACTGCTCCACAATTTTCCCAACCACAAATAAGGTAGATAAATTCCCATTGGCTGCAGAGTAGTGGCAAACTTTGTCTGATCCCAACTGACCAAACCCGTTCCCCAGGCCAGGGCAATTCCCAAGAGAACAGCCAACAATCCACCAGGTATAGCAAATCGCACTCGCCCAAAATAAGTCAGCAGAATTACGCCCAGAGGCACCAAGCCAACTACGGGATTGGCAAAGGTACGAAAGAGAAAACCAATGGCAATAAAAGTGATGGCGATCCCGCCCAAAGTGGAAAGTAGTGCGGCCCGGGGGACGAGGCGACGGAGCCGCTCACCAACTCCAGCCCCGACAAGTTCTATCAAACCGGAACCAAAGCAAGCCACCAGTCCTGCTTGCCAAGCTAATTCCGCAGCTTGTTCCTCAGATGCACCACCAGAAATTGCCGCCAATCTTACAGGCAACATCACCAGAAAAACATAAGCAAAAAGACTGACAGTGTTAATTCCATAGGGCAAAGCAGTAATATCGTCCCGCTGCTCACGTTTGCCTTGCTCTTTGGCTAGCCATGCGTAATAGAAGTTGCCGACAATCAAACTTATGGCAACTCCTGGCAAAATGCGTCCGTAAACTAACACAGCAGGAAAGCCAAGTACTCCTTGGCACAAACTGACAATCAATAAAATTTGAATAAAATTATCCAGCGCCAGCCCAAATAAACCATCAATATCTCTGCGAACGAACCAACGGGGTACTCTGGTTGTAGCGATTTCCATTGTTTACTTTTGCTTTGCGAATTTTTTTGGCAATGGTCTTGTCGCTTTCAGAATACCAGCAAAGGTATTACAAGTGATAGGTTACAGATAGTTTTCTGTTTTTTGTGGTAATGGCTTTTTAGACTTTTTCTTACTTAGGATTTGGGTGATGACGAGCTTGTCTTCCTGTTCCCTATCTTTGCCAACGAATTTAATTTTGTTCAACCACTTAGTAATATCAGGTTTTATGTTTGAGCAACAAAGAGAAAGTTTACAGCTTCATGTTAAATAGTTAGCTACCGAAGCTTTACAAAGATCAGAACCATCAGCATGGTTTGAAGTTTTATATGCCGAAGCTCAAGGTGATGCAGCACAAATTCCTTGGGCAAAGTTAGCTCCTCACCCTTATCTACAAGATTGGTTGACAAATCATCAACTGTTCACTTCTGGGCAAAAAGCGTTAGTAATTGGTTGTGGCTTGGGAGCTTTCTCTAAAAGCCCACGAACCGTAACCGACACTGGACTTTCTTTCACAAAACGCTCAAACACCTACCCTAGCAACATTTTTTTCTCCACCCAATAGATTTGCACCTGTTTTTACCAAACTACAAATCTGCCCATCACACAACACCTTGAAAGGGCTAGTCCTATAATCTTAAAAATCAACAGTTCCATATCAAGTTTGCTACTCTTGCAAAATAGTAAAAATCTCTAGTTACTCAGATTTAAATTACACTTGAGCCAAGCTATAGCATGGCTATTCAATCTACTTTTTCTTGTAGCCACCTAGCAAAACTAGTCACGAGTATGATGACTGATGTGTTAGAGATACGTTACGTATAGTTGCATACTGATGAACTTGTCACAATCTTTTAGTTATGGAGTTTGATATGACATTAGCAGCTACTCCACAAACAAAGCCCCTATCAGATGAAGACTTACAGAAAATAAACGCTTACTGGCGTGCAGCTAACTATCTTTCAGTAGGGCAAATATATCTTCTTGACAATCCACTGCTAACAGAACCCCTCAAGCTAGAACACGTCAAACCCAGACTTTTAGGACACTGGGGAACCACACCAGGACTGAATTTAATTTATGCTCACCTGAATCGGGTGATTAAAAAGTATGATCTGAACACAATCTACATCGCCGGGCCTGGTCATGGCGGCCCTGGACTGGTTGCTAATACTTATCTGGAAGGCACTTACAGCGAATACTACCCCAACATCTCCCCAGATGCTGAGGGCATGAAAAAACTCTTCAAACAATTCTCCTTCCCTGGTGGTATCCCCAGCCACGTTGCACCGGAAACCCCAGGTTCCATCCACGAAGGCGGCGAACTGGGTTACGCCCTTGTCCACGCTTACGGTGCGGCGTTTGATAATCCCGATTTGATTGTGGCTGCGGTTGTGGGTGATGGTGAAGCAGAAACTGGTGCCTTAGCGGCTAGCTGGCACTCCAACAAGTTTCTCAACCCCGTTCATGATGGTGCAGTGCTGCCCATATTACACCTCAATGGGTATAAAATTGCTAACCCAACCTTACTATCACGGTTAAGTCACGAGGAAATAGCAAGTCTATTTGTGGGCTATGGATATAAGCCTTATTTTGTAGAAGGTGCTGATCCCGCAGATGTACATCAGCAACTAGCTGCAACTTTAGATACTATCATTACCGAAATTCAAGGTATCCAACGAGAAGCCCGTGTACATGGGTTTAAACAACGTCCCCGATGGCCGATGATTGTCCTCAGAACCCCCAAAGGTTGGACAGGCCCGAAAGAAGTGGATGGGAAAAAAACCGAAGATTATTGGCGATCGCACCAAGTACCTTTTGGTAATATCAGTGGACAGTCAGAACATTTAAAACTTCTAGAAGACTGGCTCAAAAGTTACAAACCAGAAGAACTCTTCGATGCCAACGGCACACTAATTCCAGAAATAGCAGCACTCGCACCCCAAGGCAAGCGGCGCATGGGTGACAACCCCCACGCCAACGGTGGTATCCTGCTACGTGATTTGAAAATGCCTGAATTCCAGGACTATGCAGTTGATGTTCCCCATCCAGGTACGGTAAATGCGGAAGCGACTAAAGTCACTGGCAAATTCCTCCGCGATGTGATGAAACTCAACCAAGAAAGCCGCAACTTCCGCATCTTTGGCCCCGATGAAACAGCATCAAATCGCCTAGATGCTGTGTTTGAAGTCACAGACCGTACCTGGGTAGCCCAAATTCTCCCCGAAGATGACCATCTATCCCCCGATGGTCGGGTAATGGAAATTCTCAGCGAAACCAGTTGTCAAGGATGGTTAGAAGGATACCTGTTGACAGGTCGTCACGGCTTCTTCTCCTGCTACGAAGCATTTATTCACATCATTGACTCCATGTTCAACCAACACGCCAAATGGTTAAAAACTACCCTAGATATTCCCTGGCGACGACCAATAGCTTCCCTTAACTACCTCCTCACCTCCCACGTTTGGCGACAAGACCACAATGGTTTCTCTCACCAAGACCCTGGTTTTATCGACCATGTCATGAATAAGAAATCTGAGATTATTCGTGTCTATCTTCCCCCTGACGCCAATACCCTGCTCTCAGTTACAGACCACTGTCTCAGAAGTCGTCACTATGTCAACGTTATAGTTGCCGGGAAACAACCAGCTCTGCAATATTTAGATATGAATGCAGCTATTAAACACTGCACCAAAGGCATTAGTATTTGGGAATGGGCTAGCAACGACCAAAATAGCGAACCAGATGTAGTGCTAGGGTGTGCAGGGGATATTCCCACCTTAGAAACCTTGGCGGCTGTAGATATTCTGCGTCAGCACTTCCCAGATTTAAAGGTGCGAGTAGTCAATGTGGTGGATTTAATGACACTACAACCAAAGAGTGAACATCCCCACGGTTTAAGCAGCAAAGACTTCGACACTATTTTCACCACCGACAAACCAATCATCTTTGCTTTTCATGGCTACCCTTGGTTAATCCATCGCCTCACCTACCGCCATACCAACCACAACAACCTGCATGTGCGCGGCTATAAAGAAGAGGGAACCACCACCACTCCCTTTGATATGGTCGTCCTCAATGACCTTGACCGCTTCCATCTAGTAATGGACGTAATTGATCGCGTCCCTAAATTAGGATATAAAGCAGCCTATGTCAAACAAAAGCTGCAAGATAAACTAATTGAACACAAACACTACATCGCCAAATACGGCGAAGATATGCCAGAAATCCGCGATTGGAAATGGCCTTACTAGTACCATTCCCTTAATATCATTGAAATCCGGTAGGGGCGAACAACCGTTCGCCCTGATTTTTTCGGGACTTTGCGTGAAACAAATTAGCAAGATGCTATACTTTGCCCGTTTGTATTAAAAGTATTTACGCGGATTTATTCTCAATCCTTGAAGCGGGGCATCTGGACTGTAAATCCCCCAAACAGTCATGTCATCTGTTAAGATCATCCAACCTGTGGTGGATTGGGAATCTCCAAAATATATTGTTCCACATATCCAAACCTCAATTTTAATCATCATAGCTAGTTCATTCACTCTGGCAGAAAGTCTCTGTCAGGGAATTTCCGTCTCTGTAATTTCTCGACATCCTTGAGCCAACCCAACAGTACCCAGAGAGGTGCAGCTATGACCTCAAGTCTGCTAAATATCACACAGCATTACCCAAATTTAATTTGGCGTAATCTGCGATCGCTATGTGAGTGGCGTAAATATCTAACTCTAACTGACTCCACTACTAACATCAACTCTCCTTACATCATCGGCATACCCGTAACCCCAGAGCAAGAAATCTTTACTGGACGCAACAATATCAGTAAATGTATCGAGCAATTACTTTTAGACCACCGCCACATACCTTTGTTACTGTACGGTCAGCGACGCATGGGTAAAACTTCCCTGCTCAACAATTTAGGCAGACTACTACCCAATAACATCATTCCCATGTTTGTGGATTTGCAAGGAGCAGCCACATCAGCTTGCAAATATACAGGTTTTCTTTATCACATTGCCAAGGACATGGTAAACTCGGCCCAGACACGAGGTTTAATTCTGCCGCCCCTCACTCGTGAAGTCTTAGCTGCTAACCCTTGTATCTGTTTTCATGAATGGTTGGATCAGGTGGAAATCTTACTAGGTGACAGCACTGCATTACTAGCTTTGGATGAGTTTGAGGTATTAGATAATGCCATCAGCAAAGGATGTTTACATGAGCAGGATGTCCTGGGAATGCTACGCCACCTGATTCAACATCGTCCCCACTTCCAGTTGCTGCTGGCTGGTTCCCATACCTTAGCAGAATATCAGCGTTGGGCAAATTACTTGACTGATGTCCAAGTTGTGCATCTTTCCTATTTGAGTACAGCCGCAGCGCGACGATTAATTGAGCATCCGGTGAAGGATTTTTACCTATACTATAAACCTGATGCTGTTGAGCAAATTTTACAACTCACCCGTTGTCATCCCTTCCTCGTGCAACTAATATGTGCAGAAATCATCGCCCTCAAGAATGAGCAAGTACCCTCCATGCGTCGGGTGGTGACTGTAACTGATGTAGAAGCTGCGATACCACTGGCTTTAAGCAGTGGTAGTTTTTTCTTTGCCGATATTCAAAATAACCAAGTAGATAGCACTGGTTTAGCAATTCTCCACCACATTGCAGTTCACGGTGAAGGTGCAATTGTCTTCGTAAATCCTGACATTGAAAACACCCTCAACCTATTACTGCAACGTGAGTTAATTGAAAAAATTGCTGGAGGATATCGCTTTCAGGTAGAGTTGATTCGACGGTGGTTTGAAACACCTTTGCATCCCTGGGTGTTAAACCTCTGCGTCCCTGGGCATTATCAAATTACCACTGGCGGCGATGCAAACACCAGCAAACAAAAACGCTAATGCACCACCAATTAACCCGGTTGTGGGTGTAATTACTTGCTGTTGCGGAAATACTACGCCAAATACACTCATCGCTAACCCAATCCCACCAAAATATGTACCAATTCCTAAACCTGCCCAATGTGGAGGCATTAAAGATAAAGGAAATGGTATGGCAGCATTGATAATCAAGCTAAAGCCTGTTGCCATCAATAAAATAACTAAAATTGGTGTGCCCAGGTATAGCATCATCAACATTGAAAGAATAGTCGCACTGATACCTAACAGCATTGCAGGTTTAATGGTGATGCGAACAGCTAATAAGCTGGTAGGAAAAGTAGCGACAGCAATTAGTATGCCAATACCTACCATCTGTAAATCCACATTGTCAGCATTGATCTGCACCTTCAACAACTTTCCTACAGCATCCATAAGTAGTCGGGAACCCCACGCGACGCCAACACCAGTACCCAAAATCAACGCCAATTTTTGTAGAGGTATGACTGGTATTTTTTCGGCACGGGTGCGATCGCTTAGTAAATTGGGAGGATGAACATGCCGCAACACAGCTGCTGCACCCAAAAGTACAAAAGAAGCGATCGCAAACGCCAAAATTGGCGGAAAATTTAACACCCACTTAGTAAAAATTGGTCGCAAAGCACCAAGTGCTGCACCTGTAAAAGTAACAACACTAGCTGCCAACGGTATTTGGGCTGGTGTAGCATATATTCCTAAAAGCACCATTACCGGAGTCCGAAATACCGTCATCGCCAACGCCCACGCCACCAACACCACGGGTAAAACCAAGCGGAAAACCTCTAAAGGCGGCGTAAAAGTCACAACACACGGTATACTGATGAACAAGCCTGAAGACAAAATCACACCGACGGAAATGTACGGAAAACTAGTTCCTAATCTGTAAAGCGATCGATCTGAAAGTCCACCTATTAGTGGTTCCATCACCACCGCTAGAGCATTTTCTACAACTAATATCCCCACTACCCATGATGGGGGAAAACCAAACTGAGCTAGAAGTTGCGGTAAGTAAATCCCATAAATTAGCCAACTCAGAGTAATTGCACCCTGCACCCCCGCCAAGCTACACACTTGCAACCACAAAATTTTCAACTGCGATGGAGAAGTAGTCATAAGTAGACGGGGGATGGGGTAATGAGGTATTTGTAGAGACGTAGTAGTGCTACGTCTCTGCAAAAATACAAATGCCCCAATTTAATACTCTGGAACCGAGGAATCGACTTCCCGACTCCAAGCCGTAATCCCGCCTTTGACATTTATCCCCACAATCCCCGCTTCCTTAAGGATGCCAAGGGCTTTAGCAGAACGTCCGCCCATCTTACAATGAGCAATCAAACGGTGGCCGTTGAGTATTTCTTTCACCTTGGCAACGCCATTGCCATTTTCAATGTCAGGTAAAGGCACCAACATCGAACCAGGTATTTTAGCAATGTCATACTCATGGGGGTTGCGGACATCCAGCAACACAAAATCATCTGCGCCACTATCCAGCAATTGCTTTAATTCCACCACCGTCATTTCCTGGATGTCTGTCTGCTGTTTCGCTTCCTCTGCCTTAGCTTGGGGAATACCGCAGAATTGTTCGTAGTCTATCAACTTCTCTATCACCGGGCGGATGGGGTTGGGGCGTAGTTTCAACTCCCGGAATTTCATTTCTAAGGCGTTGTATAGCAGCAATCGCCCACTCAGGGTGTTACCTTTGCCAATAATAATTTTGACTGTTTCTGTGGCTTGGATGACGCCAATAATTCCTGGCAATATTCCTAATACCCCACCTTCTGCACAAGAGGGAACTAACCCTGGTGGTGGCGGTTCGGGATATAAGTCACGATAATTCGGGCCTTCTTGATAATTGAATACAGTAGCTTGCCCTTCAAAGCGGAAAATGGAACCGTAGACGTTGGGCTTATTCAACAACACACAAGCATCGTTAACAAGATATCTAGTGGGAAAGTTATCTGTGCCATCCACTATGACATCGTAAGGCTTGAGGATATCTAAAGCATTTTCCGAACTCAGACGAGTTTCGTAGAGATCAACTTGACAATAGGGGTTAATCTCGTGAATGCGGTGTTTTGCTGATTCAATCTTGGGCTTATTCACCCAGGATGTACCGTGAATCACTTGACGTTGCAAATTGGAAGTATCAACAACATCGAAATCAACTATGCCGATGCGTCCGATGCCTGCGGCTGCCAAGTATAGGAGTAGTGGCGAACCTAGTCCACCTGTACCGATACACAGGACACTAGCAGCCTTGAGACGCTTTTGTCCTTCCAGCCCCACCTCTGGCAAAATCAGGTGGCGAGAGTAGCGTTCATAATCGTCTTTGGTCAACTGGATATCATCCAGATTGGGATTGAGCATATGAGTTTGCTGTGGGAGCGAAGAGTATTAATACTAACGGAAAATGATATCCGTCTTGATAAGTTGTTAAATTATGTTTGCAATTGCTGCTGGTGAGATTTGAACGGAAGCTATTATATACGAGAGTTGGGGGATAATCTCAAATGATTTGGAATGCATCACATTTCCCTCGACTACAGTTTTGCTTACTACAGCACGGAGTAAATAAACCACCCATGTCAACTGAGCAGAACACTGACGCTGTATTCATTTTGAACTTTTAATTCACGGTGGTACTAGCTCCTGCTACCTTATAGGTTGAAACTAGTCTACTCATCTGTGATTTATGGCTCGAATTAATCTACTGGATACTCGCACTACTAGTTTCGGTGACTTGATTGGCAATGGCAAGATTTACCGAGTACCACCTTTCCAGCGTGATTACTCTTGGAATGAGGAAAATTGGGAAGATCTTTGGCAAGACATTCTATTACTCCAAGCTAACTCTGACTCTAGTCATTACATGGGAGCACTCGTTCTGCAAAGCTCTAGTAGATCAGACAAAGAGTTTACAATTATTGATGGGCAACAACGGCTAGCCACCCTCAGTATTGTTTCCATTGCTGTTATTGATAAGATCCAAAAATTAGTAGAGCGAGAAGAGCAAAAAGAAGCTAATCAAGAACCCAGAAACTCTGAGGGGGACAGTGGTAATATTTAGGTTAATAAAAACTAGTTAATAGTAGTGACTTTACCACTATCAATATCATAGATAGCGCTGACAATTTTGAGTTTATTTTGGCGGATAAGTTGCTCTAACGTAGAGCTTACACGCAATTTTTCAGCTTGATATTTAACATTAGATATGATTGCATTTTCATTAAGATCACCAGTTGCTAACTTAACTCTTTCTACAGCTGGTTGAATACTCTCAGTAATTAGGCCAAGTTTACCGGGAAGTGTTTTATTTTTGATAGCTGCTGAAACTGCACCACATCTTCTATGACCCAGAACTAGAATCAACTGAGAACCCAGTACTGCTGTAGCATATTCTAAGCTAGCGATCGCCATCTCACTCGCCACATTTCCAGCCACTCGCACCACAAATAAATTGCCAATTCCTTGGTCAAAAATTAGTTCTGTAGGTACTCTGGAATCTGCACAACCTAATATAGCTGCAAAGGGATACTGAGTTTTAGCAACTAATTGTAATCGTTTTAATGTTTGGTCAGGATATTGACGGTTTTGTTGGATAAATCTTTGATTACCGTCTAGTAAGCGTTTTAAAGCAGCATTGGCACTGAGAGGATTAGGATTGATTGCAGGAATATCAGCAACTACTGTTTGTTTGTTATCAGATAGCAAGTTGCAACTCAATCCTGTAGCTGCAAAACTGGCTACACCAGCCAATTTAAAAAAATCACGCCGTCCTAGAAATCCATTAATTCGACTCATGAATCTACCTGACAACAGTTTTGTTGTTGCCAGGAAGATATCAGACTTTAGCAGGATATAAGAGTACCGTCTGACACTGTTTAAGAGTCATTTAATTATTTGGTGTTTTCATTAATTTTTCTCCCTCGTCTCCCCTAATGTCTCTTCCCTGCACCTAGATACAGTTCCCCCACCTTGGGATCATGCAATAATTCTTGACCAGGCCCTGAGATCGCATCGCGTCCAGATTCTAACACGTAGCCGCGATCGGCCATTTCTAGAGCTTTGCGGGCATTTTGTTCTACTAGGACAATTGCCGTACCGCCCTGGTTAATTTGCTTGATTTGCTCAAATACTTGTGTGACGAGAATGGGAGATAAAGCCGCAGAGGGTTCATCTAAGAGCAGTAAACTGGGTTCTAGCATCAAAGCTTTACCCATAGCTAACATCTGGCGTTCCCCTCCAGAGAGAGTCCCAGCACGCTGACGACAGCGATCGCTTAATCTGGGGAACATGGTGAAAATTTTATCTTTGATGGGTTTTAGGGGAATATTACGGACAAAAGCACCCATTTCTAAGTTTTCTTCAACACTAAGTGAAGGAAAGACATTAGCGATTTGCGGTACGTAGCACATTCCTTTTTTGACGATTTGATCGGACTTTAGTCCAGCGATATTCTCGCCTTTGAAGGTAATTGTGCCTGTATGGGGGGTTAAAAGTCCAAAAATTGTTTTTGCTAAAGTAGATTTACCCGCACCGTTAGGGCCAATCACTGTTACCAATTCACCTGGTGCAACCCGAAAATTCACACCTTGCAGAATATCTACATCTTTGATGTATCCAGCATGGACGTTTTGCACTTCTAGTAAATATTCAATAGTCATTAGTCAATAAGTGTTTATGAATCAGTTTAATATTCAAGGGTTAAGGGTCAACAGTCAAGAGTTAATAGTTATGATCTCATGTTCCCCTAATTCTTCATCTCCATTACCTTTTTTAGGAGAGGATACACGAATCGGAATCTGGATGAAAAACTCTGTACCCTGGAATGGTACGGAAGTACACCATAACTGACCACCGTGTTGGTTGATAATTTGGTAACTAATCGACATACCAAGACCTGTACCAGAACCCACAGGTTTGGTGGTAAAGAAGGGGTCAAACATTTTTTGCTGAACCTCATCCTTCATCCCACAACCGTTGTCAGTAATCTGAATCTGCACTTGATGTTTAGCGACAACTTCAGTATGAATAATAATTTTCCCTTGATAGTTGTTTAATAATTCTGCCCTCGAAGATCCTAATCCTTCTATAGCATCAATGGCGTTAGTGAGTATATTCATGAATACTTGGTTTAGTTGCCCAGGGTAGCATTCAACTTCAGGTAAATCACCGTATTCTTTGAGCACTTGGATATCTGGATAACCTGTTTTACTTTTGAGACGACTTTGTAAAATGAGCAGTGTGCTATCAATACCTTCATGAATATCAACTACTTTGACTTCTGCTTCATCTAAACGGGAAAAATTTCGCAAAGATAATACTATTTCACTAATACGATCAGATCCCATTTTCATGGAAGATAAAATTTTTAGTAAGTCGTTACTAATAAAATTTAGTTCAATTTTATCTATATATTTTTCAATTTCTGCTGATGGATGAGGATAATCTCTCTGATAAAGTGAAATTAATTTGAGTAAATTTTCCACATACTCATTAGCAATGACAGCATTACCATAAATAAAGTTAACAGGGTTGTTGATTTCATGGGCGACACCGGCAACTAATTGACCTAGAGAAGACATTTTTTCTGTTTGGATCAGTTGCGCTTGTGTATTTGCAAGTTCCTTGAGGGTAATTTCTAATTGTGTAGCTTGTTCTTGAGCTTTGGCGGCTGTAATCAAAGATTGCGTCATTGCTTGCTTTAATTCAGTAGTACGTTCTTCCACTCTCATTTCTAACTCTGCCTTAGCTTTTAAAAGTGCTGCTTCAGCAATTTTACGCTCGATAATTTCGGATTTGAGTTGTTGGTTAGTTAGTTCTAATTGCGCTGGACTAGGTAAAGCTAATGCCTGGGGAATGATGGGCACTAAATTAATAGCTGTATAAATTGAGATGGCAGCAGTAATAGCTTTGATAATACCTGACAACCAGTAAGTTGGATGCCACAGTGTCCACACTTCCATGATGTGGGTTGTACCACAAGAAACGATGAAAGCTCCAAATAATAGGAGTATCCATTTAAAGGGCAAATCTTCTCGTTTTTGGACAAAGTAAACCAAAGTAATGGGTATGGAATAATAAGCTAGAGCAATTAAAGAATCTGAGATGATATGCAACCATACCAAATTTGGTTTCCACAGGTAACAATGTCCATGTGGAATAAATATGCCATCAACAAAAAAGCTTTGCAAAAACTCCAGCATTGATTTACTGACTGCAATTGTCGCACTTGTGTAGTTGAAGAATTATACGCTTATTAAGAGAATTTTTCCTAGTACTTTAATATACAAAATTTATGGATTTGTGGTGAGCAATTGAGCGCTCACTACAAACCAAACAAAACTAGCATTAGCGCAGTAATTCCTCTACCTGATGCTGGCTCCATAAATTTCTGTAAAGCCCATTCTGCTGCACAAGTTCAAAATGAGTACCTATTTGGACGATTTCACCTTTATCCATGACAAAAATCCTGTCAGCAGTAGCAGCCGCAGATAATTGATGGGTGATAAAAATTACAGTTTTACGCTCCGTATCACCGGAAATATTTTTGAGGATTTTTGTTGCTGTTTGATTATCGACACTGGAGAGGGCATCATCCAAAATTAACACTGGGGCATCGATTAACATTGCTCTTGATAGGGCGGTACGTTGACGCTGTCCACCAGAAAGAGTGATACCACGTTCTCCGACTATAGTCTCATATTGGGCTGGAAAGTTGATAATTTCTGGATGGATTTGGGCGAGATGGGCTACCGCTTCAATATCCTGTTGTTCACTAACTGGGTCGCCGTAACGGATATTATTTTTAATCGTGGTGCTGAACAAAAAGCTATCTTGTGGGACATAAGCGATCGCACCCCGTAAATCTGCCAATGCTATTTTGGTAATATCCAAATCATCTAAAAACAACTGCCCTGGTGCAATATCTAGTAAGCGGGGTAAGGCGTTTGCTAGGGTGGATTTCCCAGAACCAATTGCCCCCACAATGGCCACTGTTTCCCCAGGATTAATGGTAAAGTTAACGTTGGCGATCGCTTGGCGTGGGTAACCTGGATAAGTGTAGCTGAAATTTTTAGCTGTGAGTTTCCCTTTCACTCCAGACGCCGCAAGATGTATAACATCAGCACCATCATCAATCTTTGGTGTCGCTGAGAGAATAGACTCTAGACGGTCAACGCTAACTTCACCTCGTTGGTAAGCGGTGATGGTGAATCCTAACACAGCTGTGGGGAAAATCAGCCGTTCTACATAAATCAGTAACGCCAGAAAGTCACCAATAGCCAGAGTTTCCGCTAAAATCCGCGTCGCCCCCAGCCAAATAATTATTAGGGAACTCACACTAGCTAGTCCACCAATTAATGGAAATATTGTATTGCGAATTTTTGCAAGTTCTAAGTTAGCCGTCAACAACTGCTGATTTTTTTGAGCAAAGGCTCGCCGCTCATTTTCTTCTTGGGCGTAGATTTTAATCAAGGCTATCCCACTGATATCCTCTTGGATGAGTTCACTGATGTCAGAGAGATTCTCTTGTACTGCTGTTTGTTGTTGGCGTAGGCGATCGCTAAATAGATGCACCAACAAGAACATGAAGGGATATACTGCCAAAGAAGCTAATGTCAGATCCACACTAATTACCAGCATCGCTGGCAGTGTTAGAGCATAAGCAAATAAAGTGTTTGCCAAACTCAGTACGACAAAACCCAACAACCGCCTGATATTATCTACATCACTGGTAGCCCTACTAATCAAATCACCAGCCGTATTAGTGGCAAAGTAAGCAGGCTCTAGTTTGAGTAGGTGCTCAAAAATCCGTTGTTTGAGGTCAAATTCTACCTCCCGCCCCACACCAAATAGCCACATGCGTGAGGCCATACGGATTAATAACATTGCTGAACTGAACAGGACAATGATCACTACATAATTTATTAATTGCTGCCAGCTAAAGGTAGTTGAGAGTTCGTCAACACAAGCGCGAATCACCCAGGGTATATAAACACCTAAACCATTCACAACCAACAAAGCAATAATACCGAATGTCGTCTCCCGCCAATGGGGACGCAGATAAGCACCGAGTTTAGCAAGTCGTCGAGATTTTGCCATTTAAAAAAATTCAGGGGTCAAGGGTCAGGGGTCAAGAGTCAAGAGTCAAGAATTAAGGGTCATTAGTTATTTACCCCTTAACTCCCTGATCTTCCATTCCCCATTCCCCATTCCCCATTCCCCATTCTCTAGTTTAATTGTCACCTCTTTAGCCTGGTTATTAGCGACCACGCAAGAAAAAGTAAATCTGGTTAAGATAACTTTCCCAGACTCGCGTTGTTAATTGTAGCGTTTCTGCACTTGGTACAAAGTCTTCCAATCGCAACCCGCGTGTGCGAATTTCCTGGGGATTTTGCAACAAGTAGGGAGGGACTTTGACTTCTAAGGAATTGAACGCCAGAGTTAACAGACCCTGCTCTTGTGGTATAATTTCATCCCCAGAGATATCTGAGACACCCTTAATTGGGTTTACAGGTGTCGACGCTACCAAGGTTCCAGATTTAGAAGACGCCACCTGAAAATTCTGGATAACTTGCTGATTTGCTACCTGAGGGACACCAATCATAGCGATGGGCGCTCTCACCAAAAAATAAGCGATCGCTGGTGTACTTGATAACAACAAAACACCTAGTGCCCAACCCAGTAAGTATCCTCCTGGTTTATCGATCCCACCACCTTTAATCTTCTGGGCGGCAAAAATTAACAACAAAACAGATGCTCCCAAAGGTTTGAGGGGAAATGAGACTAACCTCCACAACGACGCCACAGCTGGCTCATTGGGGTTAATAAACGCCAGCGCAATGACAACCAGCAAAATGACAATCACGAATCGCCCGACAAAATTCCCTGTGGGATAGAATTTTTGGAACAAAGAGTAGACAACTGCACCAATCAACAGCCACAGCAGTACCCGGCTTAGGAGTAGAAACATAGGATAACTCTCAAATTTTCCTTTGCGGTGAGCCTGTGCGGTGGTGAAGCAGTTGCTTCTGGAGGAAAACCTCAGAAGGTAACTGCCAAAAGGGTTCCCCAGCATCGGGGAGTCGATTTATTTTACTGTCAAATTGTAATCGCACCATTACCTGACTTAAAATACATCAAACCTCACACCCAAAGACTACCGTCGTAGTGATTTTAGTGCAATTTTTTGCTAGTGCGTCTATTATTTGTAATTTTCCAGATGAGTAATGAGGCACCAGTAAATTAAATTTATGGGCATAAGGCTTTCACAGTTCCGAGTTCTGAGTTATTTAGCACTCAGCAAAATACCCAGTGTCCAATAACCGACTTATAGTAGTTAATGATTTATCAGGAAAAACTATGTCGTCCGGAAAACCGACTATTTTAGTTACAGGAGGAGCTGGCTATATTGGTTCCCATACAGTGCTGGCTTTGTCACGAGCTGGATATAACGTAGTTATCCTGGATAACTTGGTCTATGGACATCGTGACTTAGTAGAAAAGGTTTTGCAGGTGGAATTAGTGGTGGGTGATACTAGCGATCGCACTCTTTTAGACAATCTGTTTCAAACCCGCGATATTGCCGCAGTCATGCACTTTTCTGCTTATGCCTACGTAGGTGAGTCGGTTACAGACCCTGCGAAATATTACCGCAATAATGTTCTGGGCACTCTGACGCTTTTAGAAGCAATGCTGGCGGCATCTATTAAGAAATTTGTCTTTTCTTCTACCTGCGCCACTTATGGTGTACCAGAAGTTGTACCGATCCCTGAAGATCATCCCCAAAATCCCATTAATCCCTATGGTGCTACCAAGCTGATGGTAGAGCGGATTCTGGCAGATTTTGATGCTGCCTATGATTTCAAGTCAGTGCGTTTTCGTTACTTTAACGCGGCTGGTGCTGACCCCAATGGCTTATTAGGGGAAGATCACAATCCCGAAACCCATTTGATTCCCTTGGTGTTGCAGACAGCCTTAGGTAAACGGGAATCGATTTCAATTTTCGGTACAGATTATCCCACACCCGACGGCACTTGTATTCGGGATTATATTCATGTCAGCGACTTGGCAGACGCCCATATTTTAGGCTTGGAATATTTATTAAAAGGCGGAGATAGCGAGGTTTTCAACTTAGGTAACGGCCAAGGCTTCTCCGTCAGAGAAGTCATTGCATCTGCCGAACAAGTGACAGGATTAGATATCCCGGTTAAAGAATGCGATCGCCGTCCCGGAGATCCACCTGCTTTAATTGGGAGTGGTGAAAAAGCCAGAAAAATCCTCGGCTGGCAACCCCAATACCCAGACATCAAAGATATCGTAGTTCACGCTTGGCAATGGCATCAGCAGCGACATAAATAATTGGGCATGGGGGATGGGGGCAGCCATGCGTTCGGTCACCAGACTTGTGGCAAGTGGCGTCATGGGGCCAGAATTACTCTTCCCAACCCCCTATTACTAGAGAAAATGACCAAATAGAAGCGGCTTCCCGGAGGGTATTTCTAATTATCACTATCTCTTTTTCGCCCGCGTTGTACGACAAATAAAATGCCCGCCAAGCCTAACAGTGGGATGGAGAGTACCCAAAACGGAAACGGTTGAGGTGAATTTTGGATTTCATTACTGTTGACATTTTCCACATTTTTTGGCTCCTCTCTTACAGATGAACCTGCTGCCACAGTCACTTCAAAATCAAACTTAAAAGGTTGGAAGTTGGCTCCAGATGCTGGTTTACCAGTCAGTTGCAGTTGATAAATTCCTGGTCGAGGAAATGTAATTTCTGTCCCTGGTGTACCTTGATAGCGTTCAGCAACTACAGGCTTTAAGGGTGGCTTCAGTAGCGCTGGTTCGCCTGCTGTATGGGGTTGGGCATAAATAGCCAATTGGCAATTACAATCTTGGAGAGGAATTACCTTGCCACCTTTGAGGGTGAGGGCAAACCAAGTTTTTGCTCTTTCTCCAGCACGGGGGTTATCATTCGGTTCAATATGCAGAGTAGCCCCAACATCAGGGCCTATTTTCACTTTATGGGCAGAAGCGCTAGGTACAGGAGAAGCAACTAATGTCAGTAATAAAATTGGCAAAGCTAGATATGAACTGTGTTGTTTGAAAGTAGCTTTACCGCGATTTAGTTGGGGGAACATAGAACTTTTCTAGAGTTAATTTTGACCAAAACCAGCGCCAACGCACCAGCAAAACACTGAGGGTAATCACACCCATCAGCACGGCCGCTAATTTATTCCCCCAATTTGATTGTAAGGAACCCAGGTAATGGGAACCAATCAGCAGAGCATGAACGGCAGTTAATAGCAAAGCTGGCACGCCCAATAGATGAATCTGTCGCCAATGCTTGCCCAAGGACTTCTGCAACAGGTCGAAACTAGTGCAAGCGGCGGGAGTCATCAATATCAATGCTATAACACCCGCAGCCATCCCCCACTGAAATTGTGGTGGTAAGAAAGAAAAAGCCGCTAAATTCCATTGCAATGTGTGTTCCATCATGTGGGTAGTGTGAACCACAGACAACACAAAAGCCCCCACTCCCAAAGCTCGACGGTAACGCAGGGGCGAACCCCAGAAATTGCTGATGGGACGGGCAATCAGGGTTAATATCAAGCAGATCAGCGCGGCGTGTCCGGTGTAGTCTACCATTGTATCGCCAGTCCGCAGCAGGGTAATGATGCCAATGGTGAGTGTGACCCATCCCCCCAGGCGAAATAACTGACTACGCCGATTTTGACTCATTAACGAAGTGGAGACACCTACACCTAACATTGTGGGTAGGGTTCCTAAACCAAAAGCCAGCATGGTTGCCGTACTCATCCACAAGTTACCAGTTTGAGCCGCCTTAATTTGGGCAACATACAGAAAACCACAAGGCATCAAACCCCAAGTCATGCCTAACAGTGCTGGTGTCCACCATCTAGTTTGTAAGGAAAGCCTGACCATACCTGTACTCAGGCGATTGTGTAATCCACCCTGTAACAATGGGTGTAACACTGGAAGGCGCGGTAAGAGGTCGGGTTTGACTTGTTTTAGCCCCAACCAAATCAACATTAAACCAGTAATAATTGCGATCGCACGACGTAAGTCACTACCAATACCCGTTAGCTGTCCACTCTCCAATAATACTGACCCCAGTAGCCCAATCCCCCCACCGACTAGAGCATAGCTCAACATTCGCCCTAGGTTGAGCAAGATGTGAAATTTTAATTGTTGTCGCCAATCCGGTGTTTCTTGCTGACGCGACAGTGAAAACGCCATTGTTAAGGGGCCACACATGCCAAAGCAATGACCAAAACTACCCAGAAACCCCAGGAGCATAATGAGCGATAAATCTAGCATAAATGGGGCATGGGGAATTGTGGAAGAGGCAGAAGAGAAAGGGGCGGGGTCGAGAGGAGAAAAATTTTCCCTTTTGCGCCCTATGCCCCTGCTGGAAATAGGGTTTGGGTACTGAACGTTTCATAGTGTTCTAGTGGGGAACTTTAAGTGAAATTGCGGTATCTGTCAAAAGACAAGCCGTCAAACTTAGCGATCGCGTTAATTTAAAATCTGGAAGGCAGGAGTAAATTCAGATGAAAAAATGGCTGTGGCTAGTGTTGTTGATGTTGCTGGTGGTTGTGGCTTTTGGTAGTAGGGGGAGTACGTTTTTTGAGCAAAATAATGAGCCAGCAATTGTGGAGAGTATACCCACAGTCAAACCCCAACAGCAGCCAAAAGCTCCAGAAGTCAAGAATCAGCCGCAAGTGCAAGTATCTGCTGATAGGCTACTGGCTCATATCCAAAAGTTAAATTTTCAGCGTTATACCAATGAAGAGCGATCGCGTACTCGCACTTACATTACAACAGAACTGCAAAAATTAGGCTGGCAGCCCAAGTTAGAAAAGTTTGCCAATGGAATTAATATCTTTGCCGAACGACAGGGAACTGACACAGCCGCAGGTGCTATTCTCTTAGCCGCCCATTATGACACTGTGCCTGCTTCCCCTGGCGCAGATGACAATGCTAGCGGTATTGCCGTGATGTTAGAAACTGCTCGTCTTCTCAGTTCAAGTTCCACACCACGGACATTGCAGCTAGCGTTTTTTGACTTAGAAGAAATCGGACTTTTAGGGAGTAAGGCTTTTGTGGGTAAGACAGCACGGTTAAAAAATCTACGTGGTGTCATCGTTATGGATATGGTCGGTTACGCTTGCTACACTGTCGGTTGTCAGCAGTATCCTACAGGGTTGCCCGTGACTCCGCCTACTGATCAGGGTGACTTTTTAGTAGCGATTGGAGACACAGAACACTTGCCTCTGCTCAATACCTTTCACAACTCCAATGCAGCCAACCTACCGCCAGTACTGACACTGCCAATTCCCCTCAAAGGTTTGCTCTCACCAGACACCTTACGTAGTGACCATGCCCCCTTTTGGTATCAAGGAGTAGGGGCTGTGTTATTAACAGATACAGCTAATCTCCGTACTCCCCACTATCACCAACCCAGCGATACACCAGCCACCATTGACCGCCCCTTCTTTGTTGGTGCAGCCCAGATTGTATTCAATGCTACGACTAAATTATTAGAATCCAGTAATAACTTGGAAACTCAACCAACATCCTGATCAGCTTTTGGTCATTGGGCATTGGTAAGAGTAGCGATCGCCTATTCTAATCATCCGCAATGGAACCATGAAAGTTTGACCATTTAAATTAAGTTATGAAGTTGGTAAAGCAATAGAAGTTATTATTTGATTTGGTGTATTGTGAGAATTAGCACTCAAATTAGTTTGACCTACTTTCACCTGATTGCAGGCACTTATTAGGAAGAATATACATATCAAAATAAGAAATTTCCACCAGTAACGAATCATTAGTTTACAATTTGATAAATGATATGAACTAGTACCGCCGCGCTGTATTAGCATTATGTTGTTAGTTAATATAGGAATCCGACTTGATTATTGAAATTATTTGCGTAGGTAGGGAACAGGGAACAGGGAACAGGAAAAAAGGGAACAGAGGTGCACTGAATTTTTTTCAGAAATCAAATATGATTCCTATATACAGTTAGATGCTCTTGAGAATTTAAAGTAGTAAGCAAGGATAAAATTACTTCTTGTGCAGATTATGACTAACTCTCAACCTCCACTGCCACAACCCCAGCTAGAGCCGGCGGGTATTACCTTTGACCAATATGTAGAATTTACTCCAGAAAAATTGGAACTGTGGGACGGATATCTGGGCTACGGCGGACAAAACCAACTGGGGTTTCATTTGGCTGTTTTAAGAAATATGGGAGTACTTACAGCAATTCGTCATACGAAATTGTCACTATGGATAGAAGCCATAGACCGTCATCTCAGAGAAAAACTAGAAACTGTCAGCACTCAACCAGAAGTAGCCCAAGCAATGGTAAATCGCCTAAATCGGGCAATGGAAGATTTGACAACTGTGGCAGAGTATTTGGAGGAATAGTAATACAAAAGCTCGGTACTAGGGGATAATCTACTAGTTTGTAACTCCCAGTAATACCCTTGGAACCCAACCAGCGAAACCTATTTTCAGACCTCCCCCTCATACCAACGCGTAGAGCAAAAGTCTCACTTTATGAAATTCAGTAGTTTTACTAAGTATCGTTGTGTACTAGTGCTATCCATGTTAAATTTAGTTGCCAACAAATTTCACGTTTAAATAAAAAGAGATATGGCTGACGTATTTGGTAGCATCGGCTTAATTGACTACAACATCGGCTTAATTGACTACGGCACATTGAAGAACCCTGACGGCATCTTGAAGAACCCTGACGGCATCTTGAAGAACCCTGACGGCACATTGAAGAACCCTGACGGCACATTGAAAGACGAAGACTTATCTGGTAGCTTGGGCGCTGGCAGCTTTACTAACGGTGACTTATCTGGCAGCTTCGGCGGTGGCAGCTTGGGCGCTGGCAGCTTTACTGACGGCGGCTTATCTGGTAGCTTGGGCGGCGGCGGCTTGAGCGCTGGCACCGACTTCTTTGGGTAGGGTAGATTTTTACTTTACCTGTTCAAAAAAACTCTAAATCCAAGTCAATATCTGTATTAGAATCTTTAGCTTTGTTTAATTAGCAAAATAGTGAATATTAAAATACCCCACTAACCAATTAAGGCTGATGAGGTATTTTGCTTTGCGATAGTCTTAAATCACAATAGTTTCGCACAGTCGAGCTTGTGGGATCATTTCTACATACTAATTGGCTTTAATTCAATATCCATGTCTAGGCGTAAATTGGGCAAAAGTAGCGAAGCTCCTATGAGCCGCCACGTAGCGCCTGAAAAGGATGCTTTCAATGCATCAAAAAAGGATGCGATCGCCATGTGACTTATGATCCTCCGCTTAACTCCAAAAGGAAACGCCCTGTGTATGAAACTAAAACTTCAATCAAGTGTTGTGTTATAGTGACAATACTTGCACTTGCAAAGTATTGAATAATTGAGAGCAAATCATTATCGCAATCCAAAAGCAACTAATTAATTCACAAATCAAGTCACCTCAGATCTTCTTGATTGACCATGAAAATAATAACCGGGGACTCATAGATACACATGAGGCTCTACAGCTAGCACAGAGCCTAGAGCTTGACCTAGTTATAGTATCTGAAGGTAAAGATGCCCCAGTCGCCAAGATTGTCAACTATGGTAAGCTTCAGTATCAAAAGAAAAAGCGTCAGGGACACAGTGCTAAACCTACGGTAAAGGAAGTTCGGCTCCGTCCGAATGTAGGTGTGAGCGACTACAACTTACGCATCGAGCAAGCTATTGGGTGGTTGAGTAAAGGTGATTCAGTCAAGTTTGTTATTCGTTTACGAGGTCGAGAAAACCAATATCGTGAACAGGCTGGAGAAATGTTAGAGCGGATTGTCACTGCTCTGGGTCAAGTTGGTAAAGTCCAGTCGCTTGATAAACGTTCACTAGTTGCTCAAGTTATTCCTGCCTAATTAGGGCTTGCTGAAAAAGTCTGATCGTTGGGGGTAGGCAATAGGGAATAGGCAATAGGCAATAGTTTCACCCTAATTTTTTCTGGTTTTTTGCGCTCCCATCAATGATGAATGCAAGATTCTGAAGCATCATATCCCTATTTGGTTGCACCTGTTTGGGAGGAAATAGCCGCAAAGCATTGACAAATCAATGTTTTAAGATTATTCAGCAGACCCTAATTAATTGGGAGTATTTAGCGACTCGCTAGATCGCTCGATTTTTAAAGCCAGAGTGTCAAAAAGCTTTACTCCAGATACAGCCTTAATTGCTCTAAGTCAATGAAGGATTCGCGTGTTTGGGAATTGGGAGCAAGTGGGGCTTCAAACTGCACCACTCCAATTGCTTCAACGATTTGATGATTATAGTTTTCTACCTCATCTGGCGGCCGCAAAGATGGTTTATTCCCAGATGGGAAAATGCTCACCTTGGTGTCATCCTCAAGCACAATTTGCGATTTTGTATAAAGTCCTTGAAAATCTGGAATGCCAGTAGATTGTGGGTTGGGTTTCCAGGTTTTTGATGTATAACGGCCAATGAGTTTGACCCGTTGACCATTGAGACGAATTAAATCAACACGTTTTTTTACTATTTCCAATTTGTTTGTGGGCATTTCTTCACTACTTAACTGGGGTACTTGACTAGTAGTGGGTTTAACGTGGGGGCGAACAACCGTTCGCCCTCCTAAATTGATTCTAAGTTGTAGCTGTCAAATTGACTTTGACAATCAAATCATTGAAGTCCTTATCCCCACCATTAGGTAAATCCTCAAAGCCAAAGATATTATTGCCTAACAGGCGGATATGATCTGACTTATCGGCATTAGCCCCCAAGTAGGGGAAATAAACAGCCGGATCATTATTAGCATTGGTATCGAGCAACGCATCGGGTCTGCCATTCACAATTAGAAATGGTGCAAAGATCGAACCAGGTTGGAAAGTGCTTGTAAATGTCGCCGTACCTTGGTTACTCACCGCCAAGCCAATACCAGCAACTCTGCCACGCACCGCAGCTTGAGTATAACCAGCCTGTCCTGGCAGCAAATCAGCCACACCATCGCCATTGGTGTCAATGCCACCATTTTCATCAGCTACTCGATAGAAGCCAACAAAGTTGTCATAAGCTGCTTCTCTGTGGACGGAAAATTCTGCTCTCACGGCTTGTTTGACTTCGCGTAAATCAATTACTTCCCCTTGGGATTGACTTTGCAGACTCGCACCTACGGGTACAGCTTGATTAGTTTGCTTAATTCTCACCACAAAACTGTTAAATTCAGTCGTGCTACTACTAGAACCATCTTGCCAAGCCACGGAGAATTCATCGCCACCCAAGGCAGTAATCTTTTGCGTAGTAGCACTGGCAAACAGCAATTCACTGATGGAAATCGCACCAGAACGGACAGCATCCAAAGTACCGTTTTTCACTAATAAAAATCGCAAATTATCAGTAGAATTTACTTCCAGGATGCTAGAGAGATTGTTACCATTAAAGCCATTGGGACTATTAGCGATCGCAGAGAAAACCACTCTTGAGCGTTCTAGGGCAGCTTGGGCGTAGCCTGCCGCACCAGGGGCAATGCCGTTAATTGTGCCTTTGGTATCATCAACAGTGAACAAAACCAATTCATTCAACAGATTAGAATTGCGTTCTGTGAGTGTGATTTCCAGTTTGACTTTGACTTTGATATCTACAGAACCAGTGATATTAAAGACATCATCTTGAATATTGGTTAAACGGCTGGGTATGGGGACAATATCTGTTTTCTTGACACCGTTGACATTGACAAGAAAATTGCGAGAAGTAGTTTTGTCGCCATCACTGACATTGAGAGTAATGGTGGCTTGTCCAAATTTACTAGCAGCAGGTGTGATCTTAATAGTGCGATTACTGTCCGTACCACCGATTAAAATCCCGTCATTGGGAATTAAATCTGGGTTGGATGAACTGGCTGTAACTGTTAGATTACTAGCAGCAGTTTCAAAGTCAGCAATAGCAAACGGAATGGCTATGGTTGATGTATCCTGATCAATGGTTTGGTCGGGAATACCACCACTAGTAGTAACTTCCACATACGCTAAGTTGCTATTTGTCCCCGCCGATGGTGTCCCGTCTCCAAAGAACAGGAAATTGGGTTTTTCGTAGACATTAGGCAGTGTGAAAGCGCCTATAGTTGGCGGCACAAAAGCACTGTAATCTCGGACTTTCCCTGTGAGTGTGGCGACACCATCAGCAGATAAGGTGTATTGATCGCCTAAAATTGCCAAATTGTAGTTAACTAGTTTGGTGGTGTTAAAATCTACGCCTTCGGCTTGGGTGAATAGGGTTTTGTTGGGATTACCAGAAGTATCAGGTTCCAGAGAAGGATTTTTTTGTGTTGTGCCGTCATCCTGGGCAAAAATTCGGTCGGTGAGGAAACCTAATTCAATACCCTTTTTATCTTCACCGAGAACAATGAAACTGAACCCAGCGCGGTCTGTTTTACCATCATTATTCTTATTAGCAGATGCAGTTAAAGTTTGAGCATTTACCTGTAAACCAAAGGAGATGACAAACCCAGTATTTCTATCCAGGGTGGGGAAGAGAGGATTTAAAGGGGTAGCGGTGAGAGATGTGCCATTGATACCGTAGTTGAAGTAACCAGCATAGGTTGAGTCGTTGTTATTGGTGACAAGATTAGTGGCGTTATTCGTCGCCGATGTGGTGGGTTCAGGGCCAAAGAACGTCAGAGGTTGATAAGTAAACCAAGGTGCATTAGCTGCCGCACCTGCTTCTTCTAGTTTCTTACCAGTACTACCGTCATAGAGAACTAGCGTATTACCAATATTGGGTGCATCGTTCTCGGCAATTACTTGGACTGTTTTGGTGACATCTGTACTTTTGTTTCCAGTGTCATCGGTTAAAAATATCTCTAAGATTCGGTCACTGGTAGCAGGATTTTCAGAAGTGTTGGCGAAGGTAATGTTGCGTAATAAAGCTTGAGTTGCCTCTACTGTGGCGCTAGCATTCAGGCTAATTACTAAACTTTCAGTGCCAATACCGCCACTAAATTCGCCAATTTTGATACTACCATAATAAACTTCTCTGCCATCAAGGTTAATTTCAGTAGTGCCAGTGCCTTGATTGCGAATACTCAAACGGTCATCGGCTGTCCCCCCCCTACTGCCTCGCCTCCCACCTCTAAAGCGGACTGTGAGATTACCTGTGTTGAAGTTGGCTGAGTCAATATCGCTGACAGTTGCACCTGCGTCTAAAAGAGTGGCGACGGCGTTTTCTGTATAGGAAATATTGTCACCAGATAGGGTGATGACTGGGGGAATAGGTGTGGTATTCAACAGTACGGAGATATTGTTGCTCAAGTTAGCCACAGCCAAGTCGGGTTTGCCGTCGCCGTTGAAATCTCCGACTGTCACTGAATAGGGAGAACTCCCAACAGTGAAGTTGGTAGCACTGCCAAAGCTGCCACTGTCATTGCCCAGAAGCACAGAGACGTTACCATCGTTTCGGTTAGCCACAGCCAAGTCGGGTTTACCGTCGCTGTTGAAGTCTGCCACTGTCACTGAATAGGGAGAACTCCCAACAGTGAAGTTGGTGGCAGTGCCAAAGCTGCCACTGCCATTGCCCAGAAGCACGGAGACGTTGTTGCTGCCAGAGTTAGCCACAGCCAAGTCGGGTTTACCGTCACCGTTGAAGTCTCCCACTGTCACTAAATAGGGATTAGTGCCAACGGTGAAGTTGGTGGCACTGCCAAAGCTGCCACTGCCATCGCCTAGCAGGATAGAGACGTTGTCGCTGTCATAGTTAGCCACAGCCAAGTCGGGTTTGCCATCGCCGTTAAAATCTCCCACTGTTACTGATACAGGAAGACTCCCAACGGCGAAGTTAGAGAGAGTGCCGAAGCCCCCAGTGCCATTGCCCAAGAGTATGGAAACGTTGTTGCTGAAAAGGTTAGCTACGGCCAAGTCCAGCTTGCCGTCGCCATTGAAGTCTCTTACTGCTACTGACTGGGGACTATTGCCAACGGTGAAGTTGGTAGCAGTGCCAAAGCCCCCTATGCCGTTACCCAGAAGTATGGAGACGTTATTGCTATTCTCGTTAGGGATAATCAAATCCAACTTGCTGTCGCCGTTAATGTCTGCCACTGTTACTGAAATGGGAGCATTCCCAACGCTGAAGTTGGTGGGGCTGCCAAAGCCACCAGTACCGTTACCCAGTAAAATAGAGACGTTATTACCGTTATGGTTAACCACAACTAAGTCCTGCTTGCCGTCGCCGTTGAAGTCTGCTGCTGCTAGTCTATAGGTAGTAATCCCAGTACACCCAATGGCGAAGTTGGTGGCAGTAGCGAAGGAGGGAAAGATGCCTGGATAAGCTGCTATCACTTGTGGACGCAAGGCTAAGGTGGTGGCAATATGCCCGATGTTCACCTCTAGTTCCCAGGTTCCCCCACGTTGGGTGTTGCCTACTTTCTTAGTTGAGGCGGCGATATTTGCCCTGGTGAGTTGGTGTAGCTGTTCTATGAAAGTTTTTCCCCTCTCATCAGCAGCGACTTCACAGCCATAGATGAGGATTTCGGCTACTTGCCATTGTTGTAGTTGCTGGCGATGGGTGTAGAGGGTGGCTAAATTGAGTTGGCTATTACCGAGTTGCAAGCCGCCGGGGCTACCGTGGGCAATTATCTGGAGACTAGCAACGGGGCAATTGTTGATGAGGGCACTGATTTGGGTGATGCCGTCTTGGTGCTGGTCTAGGATAATGACTTCGGCTGTGGGTAAAATGCCTTGGGCTAGCAATTGATGGTGATCAATTGCTGAGTCGATGATGACTAGGGTCTGCTTTGTAGCGGCTAAATTCGCAGTTCTGGCAATGGTAGTGGTCATGGTAATTGGTAATTCGTAATTCGTAATTCGTAATTAAGGTGTATAGCTTGCTTCTTTGAATGGAGTAGGGCATTGCCTTGCCCTTGTTATCTGCGGGCAAGGCAATGCCCTACGCTCTCACCCACCATTTCTTGGTGAAATTACTGAGTTAAATAAGTTGATGTTGGGTAAATTAAGTAATCTTGCTGGAGTTGTTTGCGTTTAGTTACAGGCAAAAAAATATAATTTTGCAGAGAATTCACATGAGGATATATTCCTTACTACAAGAGAGGAAGTAGATATGAACAAGGTTGTAGCCATACATTATTGACGGCAGAGTTTAAGTGTGTATAGTTAGTAACTAAACGACCAACATTCTAGGCGACGTTAATGATAAGTGTCAAAAGTTACTTAACCCCATGCCCATACAATCTATAGCTAAAGCTGCGCTCTCGGTAGAAATCCTGGCTTCACCTAATTTCTCTGACTGGCTACAATCCCAGCAGATAAGTTTGGCTTTCACTTCCTATCAAAGTTCTCGCCTGATGTTGTTAGGGGTGAATGCTCAAGGGCAATTGTCGGTGTTTGAGCGCATGTTTGACGGCGCAATGGGTTTATATACGACTCCAGAACGGATTTATTTAAGTGCTAAATATCAAATCTGGCAGTTAGATAATGCTTTGACGCCAGGGCAACTTTATGATGGTTACGATCGCCTTTACATTCCGCGCCTTGGCTACACTACTGGGAACTTAGGGATTCATGATTTGGCTGTGGAAGCAGATAACAGCCGGATTATTTTTATCAGTACTATATTAAATTGTTTGGCGACGGTGAGCGATCGCTATAATTGCATTCCTTTATGGAAACCGTCTTTTATCTCTGGTTTGGTGAATGAGGATCACTGTCACCTAAATGGTTTGGCGATGGTGGACGGTAAACCCCGTTATGTCAGTCTCTACGCACAATCTGACGTCCTCAATGGTTGGCAAAACCAGTGGCAAAGTGGGGGCTGTATTATTGATATTGCATCTGATGAGGTGATTGCTGGGGGTTTATCTCTGCCCCTCTCCCCACGATTTTATCAGGGCAAGCTCTGGCTACTCAATGCTGGGAAAGGGGAATTTGGCTATGTTGATCAAGATGGGAGATTTCAGCCTGTGGCTTCCTGTCCTGGTTTTCCCCGTGGTTTGGCATTTACAGGAGATTATGCGATCGTTAGTTTATCGAAACCCCAGGATAAAAATTTTCCTGGATTCACTGATGCACCCCGATGTGGGTTGATGGTGATTGACTTGAAAACCGGGGGAGTTGTCCACTGGGTACTTTTAGAAGGAGAAATCACCGAACTTGCTGATGTCCAGGTGTTATCAGGAGTCCGTCGCCCGCAAGTATTAGGATTCCAAACTGAAGAGATTCAGCAGATGATTACCCTCGATCCTAGTTCTTTGCTATTTGGGGGAGGTGGGGGAGATAAAAGAGCAAACATAACATTTCCCGTACCTGGTTCATCAGCCTCAGATACTCGTTCATCAGTCTCAGATACTCGTTCACCAGTCTTAGATACTCGCTCACCCTCCTCACCGCTTCCGCTCCTTGTAGAACAGCTTTACCAGCAAGCATTAGCTTTACAAAAACAAGGAGAATTTTCAGAAGCGATCGCGCAATACGAACAACTGATTACCCAATACCCCGGATATGCTCCCGCTTGGTATCAACTGGGGGTAATTATCAGCCATCAAGGAAAAACAGAACAAGCTGTTTTGGCTTATGAAAAAGCATTGACAATTAACCCTCGATATGATAAAGTACACAACAATTTAGGTATCCTGTGGGTAGCTGAGAAAAATTTAGCAAAAGCGATCGCCTGTTTTCAGTCAGCAATTGACAGTAATCCTGATTATGCTTTTGCTCATAATAATCTGGGTTTAGCTTGGCAAATGCAAGGAAAGTTACCAGCAGCAGCCGGGAAGTTTCAAGAAGCTTTAGAGAAAAATCCCCATTATCCCGAAGCTTATCTGAATTTGGGGATTGTCTTAGAGGCTCAAGATAATTTAGCAGGGGCGATCGCTTGTTATCGTGCAGCGATTGGGCACAAACCAGATTATATTAAAGCTTACAACCGCTTGGGTTCAGCTTTATTAACTTTAGCGATCGCGGGGAATGGTCAAGTAGATGAAGCGAGGGTAATATTTGAAAAGGTTTTAACTCTCCAACCAGACTCCGCCGAAGCATTCAATTACCTGTTTTACCTCAAAGAAATGACTTGCGATTGGCGGATGCGTCAGTCTGATTTAACGCGCATTTGGGAAACAACTCTCCAGGAGGTGGAGAAAGGAAAACCCACAACCATCGGCCCTTTTGATACCTTATACAAGCCTTGGGATCGGACATTGCTGCTGAAAATCGCTCGGACGCATGGAGACAATATCAAGGAACAATGGGCGAGTGTGCAAACATCTCTCAACTTTACTCATTCCCGTTCCTTAACTGGGCGGCTACGTATTGGCTATTTATCTAATGATTTCCGCAACCATGCTACCAGTCATCTGATGAAAAGCTTATTTAGCTTGCACAATCAGACTAATTTTGAGATATTCGCCTACTCTTTTGGCGTAGATGACAACAGCGCCTACCGTCAACAGATTGCTGCTGAATGTGAACACTTCCACGATGTAACCACCTTATCTATAGAAGAAAACGCCCAGCAAATTTACGATCATGGCATCAATATATTAGTTGATCTCAAAGGTTACACTGCTGGATCTCGCAGCGCCATTCTAGCTTTAAGATCGGCTCCCATCCAAGTCAACTATTTGGGCTATCCGGGAACGATGGGTGCTGAGTTTATCGACTATATAATTGGTGATGCTGTAGTCACACCACCAGAATTTGCTGATGGCTTTAGCGAAAAGTTAGTCCTCTTACCCCACAGCTATCAAGTCAACGATCATCAACAAGCGATCGCGTCTACCCCCGTCACCCGTGCTCAATATGGTTTACCAGAATCGGGTTTTGTCTTTTGCTGCTTCAACAACAACTATAAAATAGAACCGCAGATTTTCGACGTGTGGATGAGAATTCTCGCCGCAGTACCAGGGAGTGTCCTCTGGTTACTGGTAAGATTCCCGGCGGCTGAGTCAAATCTGAAACGAGAAGCCGAAGCGCGGGGAATTAATAGCGATCGCTTAATTTTTGCTCAATACCACCCCAAAGCTGAACACTTAGCACGACATCAATTAGCAGACTTATTCCTAGATACTTTATATTGCAATGCTCACACCACTGCTAGTGATGCTTTGTGGGCGGGTTTACCTGTAATTACCTGTCTGGGAAAAACTTTTGCATCTCGTGTTGCGGCTAGTTTATTGACAGCAGTTGGTTTACCAGAGTTAATTACTCATAACTTAGAACAGTATGAACAATTAACGATTAACTTAGCAAATTCTCCCACAAAATTACAGCAACTGAAGCAGCAATTAGTGCAAAATCGTATCATGTATCCACTGTTTGACACAACACAATTCACTTGCAATCTAGAACAAGCCTACCGAATGATATGGGAGATTTATGCTGCCGGTAAACCACCGCAGACGATTAAATTTCGTAATTCTTAATTAATCAAATTACCAGGGTAGGTAATGGACCGCCCTACACTTAATAAAAAAACAAGATTCATGAAATTTTCTGTCTCTATTATCAATCCCCCAAACTATTCTCATAGTGCAGCCTTTCAAGAAGTGGGAGAGAGTATTCACTACGGTTTAATAGAATTAGGTCATGATTCTGTTTTATCTACAGAAACAAATGTACCTGACAGACAATTAATCATTCTCGGTGCAAATCTTATCCCTTTTTCCCAAATCATTCTCCCTACCAATGCTATTATCTATAACCTAGAACAGATTCATCCAGGTTCACCTTGGCTAACTCCGGAGCTATTAAAATTATTTAGCCAACATCGTCTCTGGGATTACAGCCAGCAAAATATTGTACAACTTGCCAAACTGGGAATTACTAATGTCAGCCATTTACAAATTGGCTATGTACCACAATTAACCCGCATCCATCAAGTTCCAGAAGAGCAGCAAGATATTGATGTTTTATTCTATGGTTCGCTGACTCAAGAACGTTTATCTATAATCAAATCACTGCAAGCACATGGGTTAAAAACTGTTGCACTGCATGGTGTATATGGTCAGGAAAGAGATGAGTTTATTAGTCGTGCCAAAATTGTTATCAATATCCATGCATATGCTAGTAAAGTGTTTGAAATAGCCCGTGTATTCTACTTATTAGCTAATCAAAAGTTTGTGATTTCTGAACATGGCTCTGATCTGTCCGCAGAAGTACCGTTATCATCAGGCTTGGTATTGGCGGATTACGACAAATTGGTGAGCACATGTCTAAATTTTATTGAGCGTCCCCTTTTGAGAAAGCAGATTGCTAAAACTGGATTTGCAATTATGCAAGAGCGATCGCAAGCAAGTTATCTTAAAACTCTACTCACTGCAAACCCTCAGTATTGATGGTTTATATATAGGAATCCGATTTGATTCATGAACAACTCGTGAGGGCAGGCAATAGGCAACAGGCAACAGGCAACAGAAAAAAAACAATGTTACAGATACTGAGTTTTTTTCAAAAATCAAATATGAGTCCTATAGCAATCCGTTTTGATTTGGAGAACTGAAAACTCAACCAACATCCTGATCAGCTGTTGCTTGCGGGAAGGTCAAAATCCAATTTTGTTGATCACTAATTTGGTTATACATACCTTGCAGCATCAGCCACAGAGCGGTTCGAGTCCTCAAGTAGTGTCTCACTAAATGAGTTCCCGGTTTGGCAAAGACATCATCATAGTTTTGACTATTACCAAATGGTTTGGAACATTTACTACCAAAACCTTTAACAGACAACACAAAAAATGGTGTTTGTTGATATTTGTTGGGAACCATAAAGATACCATAGACGTGGTGTTTTCCACGCCAAGGCTCTACAACAACCTTAGTCGCCTGTACGGCGAATTTTTGAGTTTGTGATGTCAAAAAGGCTTCTGAGTTGCAATAAGAACCATCTACAGGCCACAATGTTGTCACAATACTCAGTGAAAGTAAAAGCAGCAAAGCATAGGTGAGTGGGCGACGCATAAATACAAAAAAAGTGTTGAAGCGGCTGGTACAAGTTGATGAGTAATGGTAGTGCAGCCACAACAATCAGAGAATCCATCTGTAGAAGTGGGGAATCTCTCAGGGCAACGAGTTAGTTCTAGATATTTAGATTAGTGGAGAAGCGATCGCACTTTTGTGGCTGTCAACACCAATTAGGGGCGACGCCATTACCTAAACCTTCTCCTTCGCTGGGGGGACAATTCCACTCTTATTTAAACCCGCATCAATTTCCCTAAGTATTTTAAAATCCTCTTCGGGTAAAGGATAGGTGCTACTTTCAAATAAACCTGCACTAACAGCAGGCTGCTTTTCTAAAAATGAGAATGCTTGTCTAAACTCTCGTGGCGTTGCTTTAATTGGTGAGTCAAAATGACAGGGAATAATCCACTGGAAATCCCAACTCGCCACTTTTTGGGCCCAGTTAAGGGTGGCTTGGGGGGCGCGGTTGAGGATGAGTGTTTGTAAAATTGGGGCGACAAACAAACGACCATTACCCCGCAGCGCATCAAATGACCGTTGCCAATCTCGTTGCCATTGGAAGGGGAACAAGCCAAAATAAGCTTTATATGAACGCTCTGGTGCTTTGAGGGCATCACGAAACAATTGACCCAATCCGATGATATCTAGCGCACTGGGCTGGAAGTATAAAGCAAACAGTGAGATGCGCTGCCATCCTTTGCGACGGTTTGCCTGATGATCTGCCACTATATCAAAGGCATTATCCTTGGCGTGGAATAGTAAGGGGTATGGATCTAACTGCACGATCGCAGGTGGATCTGCTGGTACTGACAGCACCGAGTCCGTTACCAATAGTGTATGCGATCGCTTATGCAAAAATACCACTTCGGCAAAGCTACCCGGCCCCAGGTCTATGGGCCCCAGCATTGCGTAATCAAACTCATCAGCAAAGGGTGCTTTGCTACTGTCTTCTGGGAGTATTTGAGTCCGTTTAGGGGGTAAACCCAGCCAACTCAATGGCAAATTTAAGGGGAAACTCCACTGATGAGGTGCTACAAATATCTGTGCGTCGGGAAAGTTTCTCGCAAAAGGGCCGACAAAAACTTTGTGTTCTAGCCCTGAGATAGTGGGCAAAATGATGTATTTAACATTCCCATGCTCTGCAACTAACTCATTGACTAGGCGGATACATTCTGGGGTGGGTGCAACAGGTGCATAAACAAGAAGTCCACCCGCTTCTAACTTCACAACAGTCATCCGAATCGGTACCACAACATACAAGATGCCTTGCAGTTGGTCAAAAGTCCAGATTGTGTCCTTCACCACTTCCTGGCGAATTGTGCGCCGCTTCCCATACGGGTAAATTGGCAAAATGAACCAAAAGGGCCAGGAAAAATCCCTCGGATTAATAGATGCTGCTGTTGCTTTGTGTTGATTCTGAGTCACTTTGCGACCCCTCCGCCCAATGCTCAATTTGTGTTTATTTGCGCTCCAGAAGTTGGAGTTTAGCAAATTGTAGACTCAATAACCTAGTCTCTCATGACAGAGGCTGATACAGAGAATTAATACCTTAATTTAGCAACGCCACAGTTCCTTAACTTTCCTTAAGTTATCCTTATCGACCCTGCGGCAATTAACCCATACAGTATAGGAGTCCTGAGAAACGGATGCACTCGCACCAGACAAACAGGACACAACCATTCACCCCAAGCATTATATCTGCGTTCAATCGCAGCGAGTGCAGCAATTCACTGACTGACTTGTAAATGCAAGACATGTCCAGCATTGCTTTGCTCAAAAGCAGACATTACTCAAACTTTTCCACTAATTAATCAAGGAGATTCAATCATGGCTACTATTAGTCTGTCAGGATAAAAATGATGGACTGTAGTGCGGGCAAGATGCCCGCGTGAGCGTCTCGCTCACACTACTCGGTTCCATCACCAGCCAAAAGCAATATGTCGGTAAAGATGGTGGTTGTACAACCTTCGGTACAGTTGCTGAGACTATGATGTTAAACAACTCTGAGACTAATATAGCAATCCTATTTCAGTTGTGAAAAATATCGGTTTTGGCTGTTGACTGTTGACTGTCAACGGTTAACAGTCAACAACCCTACATGTAAGATTTTACAAATCATTTAGGATTGCTATAGTAGTCAGGTGTTGCCTGTGAAACAATATCAACGGTATTAACTAAAAGCTTCGATTTTATATATGGAAATACACAGAGATTGATTTCAAAATCTCTGTGCATTTTTGGTTGTTATCACAATGACATCATTATGAAATTGAATCAAGAAGTCTTGGTGAAAACACTTTTAATAGCTTGCACCCGTCTTTTTTGATCCAAAGCTATGCAAGACCAACGCCAGCGTTCTGACATCAGAGGATAAGCTTTTAACCGACTTCGGTAATAAGTGTTGCGTCGGTTTGCACAAATACCAAACAAACCTCTATACACACCTCTCTTCAGATTGATATTACCGGCTGAAAGGTTTCCTGAATAATCACGAAAAGCCTCTACTCGCGCCCACAAAATAGCCTCTTGTCCCTGAAATCCCTGTGTAAGGGCGATGCGATAAGCATTAGGAAAAGCGTCACTAACTCTCGGAGATGCTTGGTTCCACAAATCAGCCGCATTCACAAATGCTTCTACATAATGTTCAGGGTTTAGCCCTACTCGCTGCATTCTCTGCACCAGGCGAGGGATGCGGCTTTGTGTGCGCCGCAGACATCCAGCATCTGCTTTTTGCAGATTAGTACCACCTCTTCCTTGATCCGAACACCAACCTCTATTGATCACGCCATTACCCGGATCAAGGTTGCTAAGATAGTTCCTGGTTTTCCTCCCATCAGCCCGACAATTTCCTTCAGCCACACAAATAGCTAGCACTCCCACCGAAGAGTTATTGGCAAATAGAGTATTGAGTCTGCCAGAATATGAGGCGTTAAATCCTGAAATAGACTCTACACTGCCATAAACTAATTTGATAGTGGGTACACCAATTGCAAGAGTACCAAACAACATTAACAACAGGGCACTGAGTAAATCAAAAGTAGCCCTTAATAAATCACGATTCATTCTGACATGAATTACCTATCTGAACAACTAAAAAAACATTAAGTTTTAGATGATTACCTCCTGTTATAAAGAGAAGTAAAGTAGCATAAACAAACTATTTATAAACAAAAAAATCTGGTTAAACAACAGTAGCATTTCATATCAAAATGTATTTTTTTCAAAAAATATTTGGCTGATACGGAACTGGAATACAGGAATCCGGTTTAATTTCCTTCAGAAATTAAGTATTTGTAGGGTGCGTTATGACTTTATAACGCATCAAACCCTTTAAAACTAGGTTTTTTCAAAAATAAAATATGAGTCCACGACAAATACTGAATCATCAATAACTTAATGGCAATGAAGTAAATTAATTACTACAGGTCATATATATGAGCGTAATGAACCTGTCAAAATGTAACTATCTTAAACTATCTAAAGAGATATTTTATTAAAAAATCAAGACATGTAAAACCTCACTCTCTAGGTCGATTCGGGCATCATTAACTTCAAAGTAAAAATAGACTAGACGAACCTAAAATGCAGAACATAATTACATACTAAGCCTAATGTGTTTGCGGAACTATGAATATTAGATTAGCTTATTAATGTTCATAAATTCAATGTAACTACCAAAGGCTATTTGTTTTCCCAAAGGTTCATTTAATAGGAACTTTATTGAAGGAAGAAAAACTTGACAACTTTGATGTTTAATGAATCAAGGATACGCTTGTTTTTCCTCTCATAAGTTCTACATTGTTAATGCTGTTAGTGAGGGTTTCAAATGAAGGTTAATGCTTTTTTCCAATCTATCTTGCGTCGAGTACGGTTTTTAATGGTAGCTTTTACCTGTACTTTACTATTTTTGTCTAGTACTTCCCCCGCTTTTGCAATTGAGAGTTACCAAAGTGATACCAGGGAAGGACCTGCACAACTGCTAGAAATTCAGCGTAAAACTGACGAAATCGCTAAGTCAGCACCACCTGGACTGAGTAAGGTGCAAGAGGAATCTAACAAAGGACTCAATGAAGTTCAGGGAGATGCTGACATTGATAAACAAAAACGTCCTGAAAATTCACAAAGTGCAACTTCAGTTGAAGAAAACGTAAAAAACTTTTTGGAGAAAGTGACAGGTAATAATTAAGGGGTAAGGATGATTATCAATCAGGGGTTAAAGTAATCGTTAAACGTTAATATCTTAACTTTGTTACTCCATCCCCATACTGACATTAGTGCTCCAAGTTATCTGACATTTGGCATGAGACATCTTGATTATTTATCATATTCAAGATGTCTGCTCATATATTTTGATAAAACAAAAATATTTTGAATATAAAATACTAACTAAACCCATAAAAACCTTATTTTTTTAAAGTTAAAAATTAAAATCCAAATGCTAGTATTATTCGACAACTGTCTATTAGTAGATAAACATACTCGTCTCCAGAAGAATTATTACACCTTCACTATCTTTCCTTGGGCTGATGTTGATTCATGATTGAATTTGGGAAGTTAATAAATAAGTTCGTTTAGGGAATGAAAACAATGCCTAGAATCAACATTGGTTTGTCAGAAGAGCAACGTCAAGGTGTAATTAGTCTTTTAAATCAAGATTTAGCAGATTCCTATCTGCTATTAGTGAAAACTAAAAAATACCACTGGGACGTAGTCGGCCCGCAGTTTCGCTCTCTGCATGAGCTTTGGGAAGAACATTACGAAAAACTGACTGAAAATATTGATGCTTTGGCTGAGAGAGTTCGTGCATTAGGTGGTTACCCTATTGGCACAATGGAGGGATTTCTGAATGTTGCGACTCTCAGGGAACATGCTGGGGATGTGCCATCAGCAACAGGAATGGTAGCTCGGTTGGTGGAAGATCACGAGCAGATTATTCGCAACTTAAGAGAGCATGTGGATCAGTCTGGCGAGCAATTCCATGATCAAGGAACTGCTGACTTTTTGACTGGACTAATGGAAGAACATGAGGACATGGCTTGGATGCTGCGTTCATTTATTGAAGGGCAAGCAATAGAACCAGATGGTAGACAGCCGACAGAAGAGGCTCAAACTCCTGTAGGTGTGTAGCTAAGTAGTCTAACTAATATTTTGCACCTCCTCAATTAGGGTAGGTGGGCAATGCCTATCCTACGAAATAAGAAAGCACAATTTAAGGAGTATGTAAGTGGCAGAAATATATCAAGCAGAGCGTACTATCTCAGCTGTATTTAGAGAACAGAAGCAAGTTGATGATGTGATTCGACGTTTACTAGATAGGGGTGTGCCTAGGGATCATATTTCGGTTTTGGGCAAAAACTTTCAGTCAGAGACACGAATTTCTGGTTTCATTACTAAGAAAGATGTAATTTTAGGAGGTTTAAAAACAGGGGCAATTTTTGGTTCCTTGTTTGGCTCCTTCTTAAGCTTACTTACGGGTGTTGGGGTGCTGTTCATTCCCTTTGTGGGTGCAATTGTAGCCGCAGGCCCGATCAGTGCAGTGTTACTGGGAGCAGCTACTGGTGCGATCGCCGGGAGTGCTGGTGCCGGTTTAGTATCGGTTTTTACTGCTTTGGGAATGCCAGAGGATCAAGCAGCTGTCTATCAAACTCGCTTGCAAGCTGGAGAGTTTTTATTGATGGCAGAGGTTCCCAGCGATCGCGTTGGGGAATTTCAACTACTGCTGGAAAGTTCTGGTGGTGAAGAAATTCACACTACTGAGAAAACTTTAGCTCACCCTTGTCCTGGCCCTTGCAATAGTCCAGATGATCTGTCTCCAGAAGTTCGCGCTCATCTTTCTGGGGAAGCTCAACGTACTTTCATAGAGCGCTATAACGCTGTACTAGATGAAACCAGCGATGAATTCACAGCTGAACAAGCTGCTTGGGAGGCTGTTCGGCAACAATTTGATGAAGATGAAAATGGTGTTTGGTCGAAAGTTAAGGTAAACGTCTGATACCATTTTAAGTCCTAAAGTTCAGATCCCCGACTCCTTGTAGATACCAGTAGAATAGAAGTCGGGGATCTTATTTTTCTTTTTCACTTAATTTCTGATATTTTAAATATCTTTAGACTATTTGCATCTATCTTAAGTTAAGTTTTTTAAAATTGATAACCTATCTAATGCTAGATATATTAAATAGTACAAAATTATAAAATCGTTTTTGTAATTCAATTAAACTACAGGTGAAATTAAGACTATGAGCATTGAAAAAAGAGTAGAAGCAACTGCAAAAAATATTGAAGGTAAGTTACAAGAGGTAATTGGTGAAGTAACTGGCAATCCATCAGATAAAGCTGAAGGTAAAGCCAAGCAAGCTGACGCGCAAATTACTCACACTACAGAAAATATCAAGGATGAAGTAAAAAAGATTTTAGAATAGTTCCACTGTTGAACAAATGCTTTACTTAGTTTAGCATTTGAGAATAATTTAGGCGAATCTAGTTGAGTTTGAATACTCCACTATCTTGAAATAAGTGGAGTATTTTTATTGACTTTTCCTGCACCAATATCAGTTTCTAACAACTGGTTTTCCCCATTATTTTTATTAATTTTTAATTAATAACTGGTACTACCGCCAGTTATTAATCCCCAGAGAAAAATGGCAATTATTGCACCAATAACTGCAATAATTAGTCCGGGAATACTCAGAGTTGCCGCAGTGAGTTGTAGTCTTCCTGTTTCTAAGAGAGTTGCTAAAAATCCTCCAATAACAGCACCGATGAGTCCTAAAACCATAGTTGCCACAATTCCGCCACCCTGACGACCAGGATAAATAGCTTTAGCGATCGCTCCAGCAATCAGTCCAAGAATTATCCACGCAATAATATTCATATATGCATCTAGCGAAATACTAACTACTAGGTTATGAATTGCATTTTGCTATTTCTTCTACCTTAAGAGATACATAATTATGTTATGCTGCCTGCAGCATAAAGGAATCCGATTTGATTCATGAACAACTCGTGAGGGTAGGCAATAGGCAACAGAGAACAAACAATGTTACGTATACTGAGTTTTTTTCAAAAATCAAATATGAGTCCTATACTAGTCCTACAGTAGGATTATGTGTTGTAATTGCGATCGCTTGTTGGTTTCCACAAAGTCATCCAGTTACATTACGGTTGATTGGTGTAATTGGTATCGCAGGTTGTATATTTTCGATATTTGACAGCTTCCGTCATCCGGAATTTGGTTGGCTAGGAATTGTTGCGCGCTTAGGATTAATTTTTACTCTCTGGCTACCTGGTTCTATATATCTGTTAATCAAGGGAAGAATGTCGGAATAACCATACCATTTTGGATTGTGCGGAAAGTAGGCGATGTCGGTTTCCGTCCCGCTCAACTTTCCAAAACGGATTTGAGATTGGCAATCCCTGTCTGCACTGTGAATCCAACTGTCGCCATCATTTTTCAAATTGGTATAATTCAGAGTATCCACCACTGCAAACTAGCAATGTCAAATAGATAAACCCTCTTTGATCTGCTGTATTTAAACTGAGGTTAATCAACTCCTTGATAATCATTGACCATCAAGTTTTGAGCAGATTTAGTTACAGCAGAGGAAACGGTCTTAATTAAGTTTTGGGCATAACGTTGAGTAGAAAACTCCAAGGCGCGTTGTCGTGCTGCTATGCCTACACTACGCGTAAATTCTGGATTGTCGAGATAGCGCAGAATTGCGATCGCCAAAGCATCGGTATCACCATAAGGTGTCAGCAGTCCATTCACGCTATCTGTAATGATTTCAGTAGGGCCGCCCACATTGCTGGCGATTGTTGGTTTGCCTAAAGCCATTGCCTCGATGATCACAATCCCAAATGGTTCTTTGTCGGAAGCATGAACAAATATATCCAGCGCCTGCACCCATTCAGGAACGTTACGCTGTAGCCCCACCATTAACACGCGATCGCTCAACCCTAAAGTAGCTATTTGTGTTTTTAAAAACTCTTCATAATCCGCCTCTAAATCGTGCTTACCCCCAACTACCACACAATGGGCATCGGGATACTTTTGCAGAACTTGAGGCATAGCTTCCACCAGCACATGCATACCCTTCCAACGTTGTAAGCGCCCCACAATACCGATCAAAGGCCCGTGTTCGGGTAGGCCTAGCTTTAACCTTGCTTCTCTGGGAGAGGGTAGAATTGCTGGGTCGAACCTGTCTAAAGCCACACCTGGATAAACTAACTCTCTCGGTCTACAAGGCCAAATCCGCCCTTGTGCTTCCTTGCCATCTTGGGAGAGTGTGATGATCGTGTGGGCAGGTATGAAAGTTGCTAAACGTACCAACCAATTTTGATTGTCAGGTACTTCCAGTTGATACCACAAAGCTGGTAAACCTGCGATCAGGGCGGCGAGTCCTCCGTATATCTGCGTGATCCACATCCAATTGACGATCGCGACTACACCTTCACGTTTAGCGATCGTTGCTATCCCCACAACAGTACTGATAAAACGATGGACTTGCCGCAGGCGACCGCTCTTAACCACCTGCGTATCAATCCCCAACGACCTCACTTGTTCTACCATTGGGCCGTCTTCTAAAAATATCGCTAACCATTCAATACCCCCTTGGCGACCCTGGTACATTAAATCCCAAAACATCATTTCACCGCCACCTCTTTGTTCCGCTAGCGGCATAATTACCATAACTTTCATGATATTTCCCCAATTACTTAATTTAGTAGTTGATATAAGTTTTTTTAGGTTCGTAGTAAAATCAAGGAGTAAAGTCCTCACTACAAGGGGTATTTTGAATTATTTTGATAGTACTTGTGTCCAGCCATAGCCATCGCTAGAAATCCCCACAAAATCATACCTGCAACACTCAGCATCCCACTACCAATAATTAACTGGGCACAGGAACTAATCCCAATAGCGCGAGCTGCACTCATAAAACTATCAAAGCGACCTTCACCATATTTGCTAACAGTCACAACCAGCAAAATTAATCCACCTAAATAAGGGATAGCACCAAACCAGCCCAAGGTGAAAAAGGTATCTAAAATGCCACTGTCAATCACAAAAACTTCTATTTGACCAGTTTTTTCGTTGACCTTCCAGATATTTCCTAAACCATTACCTAAAACATTAGAAAGGGCAATACTCAAATTTTTATCATAACTTTCTGATCTTTCTCTAAAACTGTTATCTTTTTCTAGCTCAGAAAAAGTTTCCAGACGAGTAGCTACAACTTCCGAAATTGGCTCAAGAGTTACCAAAGGAACCACACACATTGCCATTACCAAAATTATGGTAACTAAACGCATTTGTAGTCGAGCCTTGACTGAACCCAAAATAATAATTACCCCTAATAACCAGCCTCCCCAATTGGTACGTGCTTGTGCTAGCAAGAACGAAACATAGCCAACAGCTGAGGCAGGAAATATTAAAAATCCAGTTCTGGTGAATAATAACAACAGACCAGCTTGCATCACAGCACCAAAAGGCCCGACTGAGTGCAGCGTACTCCATATACGCATCCCAAAAGGTTCCGGATCTCCAGAACTACCGAACATTTTTGATTCTATCAGCCAGTATCTATCCCATTCAGGGGCTACCACAAATTGATAAATCCCATAAATTCCGGTGAGTAATACACACCAGAGAAATACACGCTGAATATGTTCACGATAGGTAGGGTAATCTCGCCAATTCATAAATAAATGAAAGGCAAAAACAATGGGACTTAGCCAGTCTAAAAGACCCCGTGCGACGGGAACAGGAGCATTATAAACTAGACCTACTAAAAAACCATAAAATACCCCTAAGAAAGCAAGAAAGAAAGGTAAGCCTCCTTGGCGTAAGCTGCCGGGTAAATGTCTGATAAAAGTACCTATAGTGACAAACACCACTAAATAGGGTGCTATCAATATTTGACGGGTTGGATCCCAACCTACCCGATAATCAATTAAGCGCCCAAGTAAGGGTGTGAGAAACCAGATCCACCAAGTAAAACCAATGTAAAGAATTGGATGCCGCAAATATAAGAATACACCTACGAGTAAAGCGGTGACTGGAAAAACTAGCCGTAACATAGCAGCAGCACCAGCAAAATAGCAGGCTACTGTCAAAAATATGAAGCCAAAGATTACAATCCAAGCTTGTGCAGCGCGTTCTTTGGGTGAGAAGTCTTCTTGTAAGAAACTGTTAAAAAGTATCTGCTTGGCAGTCATTCAATTTAAGATTTTATATTTTAGTAGAATAAACGCGGGCGAAGAACTATTATCCTGACCGAGAAGCAAGCTACGTCCCTACTACTTTGGTAAATTGCTATTGGACAGCAAATGTATAATTTTTTCAAAAATCAAATCGAATTCCTATATTTTGTTTCTTCATCAAATATCTTGAATTTTGCAGTTTGTTAGCGAGTCCCCAAGCGTCATTTTGGTTTTTGAATTGTTATATGTTTGCCATCCTTGCCAACGTCCACGGCAGGATGCTAAACATTTTTTACTTGCTAGTTGCCCTTGACTGGGTAAAAGTCTCAGCCATTGTACTAGACCCAAGCTATCGCGTGTACCTACCAAAATTGCCCATATTAAGAATATAAACTGACGCAGAGGTGGCAGATATTCTAGTAAAACTAGGGTTTCATTATGAACTGAGTTAATAAAGGCAATATCGTTAAAATTATTACGTTGGTCTTCATCAAAACGCTGTGCTGGATAGTGGTTTACTGCTACTTGCGGATCGTAAATTAAGTCCCAACCAGTCTGCTTGAGGGCTAGACTAAATGCCATATCACAGTGTACTTGCGCGCCTGTACCTCGCAATCTTTCGTCAAAGCGCAACTGACGGATAGCTATGTGACGAAAACTCATGTTGACGCCTTTAAGAACATCAACTTTACGGGCTGCACCGACTCCCTGATGGTGGTTGCCAATCATGCGCCCAAACCACTGCAACTTACCAACTATTTTACGGGAATCATTTTCTAGCTTATCGCCTTGATGTACCCAGTCACGCCCACCAACACCGCCAATGCAACTATTAGAGATGAAATGAGCATTGATTCTCTCTAACCAATCAGGATGGGGTGCGGCATCATCATCAGTCAAGGAAACAATGTCTCCCTCTACGGCTACTAATCCGGCGTTCAGGGCTGCTACCATCCCTGGAACAGTGACTTTGACAATTTGCAATGGTAAGTTGTGGGGCGATGATTGGTCGAGGAATTGCCAAGTTTGGGTATCTGTATCGCGGACAACTACTATAACTTGATCAACTGGTTTAGTTTGCGCTTGCAGTGCCAAAAGGCAACGTGAGAGATCCTGAGGACGGCGATAGGTGGGGATGAGAACAGTGTTCCTCATGGTTGCTTAACTCCTCAAATAAATCCACATAGGTTTTTGCCATAGTTGTCCAGCTATGTTGTTCGGCGACAGCACGGGCTGCTTGTCCCATTTGTTGCATGAGAGTGGGCTGGTTCACCAAGGCTGTTAGGGCTGTTGCTAAAGCATCGGCGTCATCAGAATCAGGTAAAACTATCCCGCATTCTGGCGTGACTAATTCTGCACCTCCGGTGGCGGTGGCGGTGATCACAGGTAATCCAGAAGCGAGGGCTTCTAACAATACAAGGGTGCAGGCTTCATAACGGGAAGGAAAGACAAATAAGTCTGCCGATCGCATAATCTCGGCGATATCCCGGCGATATCCCATAAAATGGACTCGTTCACTTAACCCCAGTGAAGCCGCTAGCTGGGGAAAGGGGCTACCTTCGGTGTCTCCTACAACTGCTAGATGTAAATCAGGGACTTGCACCAAGGCATGTAGGACGGTGTCTAAGTTCTTCCTGGTTGTGCGAATATCTCCGGCAAAAAGTGCCAAAGTTACCTCTTTGGGTAGACCTAATATTTGGCGATCGCTCACACCAGGAGTAAATTCTTCTAAGTCCACGCCATTGACAATCACTTGAATCCGAGAACGGGGGACGCCAATATTGACTAATTCCTGGGCTACTTTCTCAGATACTGCAACTACGACTTGCGCCTGTTGGAAAGCCTGTTTTTCCCAATAAGCATTCAACGCCGTGTACAGCCACTGGTAAAAACCATAGGCATCACGACGGGTACGGGAAATATGCATAGGCGTAGACGCAAAGCGGCTTGTCGCCAGACATCCCAACCAGGAACTGTGGACAAAATGTACGGCGTTCACATCGGACGCAACCATCGTAATTGCGCCGTTGGTTTTTAATAAGTCCAATTCTGAGCGATATCGCCGCAACCAATCAGCACTTTTTTTAGCAAATATGAAATTCCGAATAAATTCACTGGGATACCCTTTAACAGGAATCTGAATCCAGTTTACTGCACTATTTTTTTCTAATTCCGGTGCTATTTCACTGGCTAATAATGTGAGATGATATCCACGGCGAATTGCTTCTAGAACTACCTCATAATTTACCCGACCTTGACCATCACCTTTTTGGATTTTATGGGTCACAATACCAATTTTCATACACCACCTCCAAATTAAACCGTAATTCGTAGTTACTGTAGCTACCGCTAGGTAGTTTAGGATATCAACTGAATATAAAAACCGGATACTAAAGGACTTTCAATTCTGTTCCCTGCTATACTATTCAACCGATGCTCCTAGCAATGGATTAGCTAGAGGTTGTGGCATAAAGCTGAGGATTAAAGCTACTAGAGTTCTTAAATTAAACTTTTGTTTTTTCAATGCCCACCAAAGATAAGGACGCGCTTCTAGTATCTGTTGATTGCGTATTAAACCAATCCCTAAGGTCGTATGAGCAGTTAACCATCTTTGTTGGAAGTATGGGTTATTTTCCTGTAAACTGCTATCTTCCATGAAAATTTTGTAGCAAAATATTTCACTTTTAGCTTTACGAATTTTTGCCTGGGCATTTCTACTACCACTCAGCATCGTATCACTTTGTAGATGGTCACGATATCGCGTCAATCGTTCTGGAAAATAGTAAACTCCATAGCCAGATACATGACAAAGATAGGTTAAATATAAATCCCACAAACCACCAACTTCGGCGGGAATATTATCCCAATCAAGAACATGATTGCGAATCACACAAGCTATGGCGGTGGATATACTTTGATCTACTAAACCAATCTTAGAAAAAGATTGATAAACTCCTTGTGCCAGTTTATCCCGCTTATAAGCACGTGTATTTTCTTCTGTACCAGGATAATTAATGTTTCCCTGAGCATCTATAATATGGTGGTCACAAAAAGCTAAGATTAACTCTGAATTTGCTTCCAGAGGTGGCACAAGCTTTGCTAAGAAATCCTCGTTCCACATATCATCATCGTGGAGGCTAGCAACGTATTTACCCCGTGCCATCTTAAAGGCGTGCATCTGATTAGCCAACATACCAATATTTTGTGGTTGTTGCCAAAATCGAATGCGGGAATCACCAAAAGATGCAACTATAGCTTGAGTATTTTCCGTACTACAATTGTCGGAAATAATAATCTCAATATTCTGGTAAGTTTGATTAACAGCACTAGCGATCGCGTGTTTGAGATACTCAGGTCGATTATAGGTAGGAATAATCACACTGACCAGAGGTTCATCTGATTGAATATGCTCAGTCATATTGCCAAATTAATAGGATTTGGGTGTCATTTGTTACTGGTTATAAACCCAATCATTCAAAAATTTAAAATTAATCGGACATACTTAAATATTTTGTCCAATATATTGCTTAATAGCATTATAAACTTAGATTGCTGGGGAATTTTGTCATCAGGTATATTGCTCATACCTTGTGATTTAGCATATTGACGACAGGCTTCCCAATCAAACTTCCAAATATCTTCTAACCAAAAGCGATTTAAACCATGTTTATGAAAGTAATGCAGCACTTCAAAGTCATAAGAGTAATACTTTTGTTTGATAATAGTATGCATATCAATTCCCTGTTCTTCCCAGGCTGTAAACCACTCAACAGGAGTAGTTTCTAGTGTACCAATCTTTAAATAATCTTGTTTTGAAGCATAGCGAGAACGTCTACCAATTGCATTACCAACCCCCAATACATTCTCAATGACACTATACATCCGAATTTTGGCGGCATGTGCATCTAAGCGAGTTGCATTATAGTGCAGCACCTTCACATCATGGATATGCAATCTTGTAGCATATTCAGGTGTAGGAATTCTCACACTATGGATAGATTGTGGCTGATGTTCTGCACCATCATCAACATAGCCAAAGGGTGTCATGATCCCACTTCTCAAACACTGATGAGTTGTGACAAATAAATCTGGCTTTTCAAAATATAGTACTGTTCCTGGCTTGGCTGTGAGCATGGTTTGCCAACTTTGGGTTTTGATGGCATTAGCAGCTAATATTTCATCAGCATCCAAAGCTAAAAGAATTTTATGCTCTGAGATTAAATCTCTAGCTGTTTTAATTAATAATAACTGTCGCTCGGCTTCGTTGAAATTTTCAGACTTATTTTCAATCAGAATAACTTTAGGATATTTTTTGCAAATAGCCTGACTGCCATCAGTGGAATTTTGATCGGCAATAATGATGTAATCAGCAAATTGACTGGTAACAGACAAAAATCGGTCTAAAGTCCATGCTTCGTTTTTAACAGGCGTAAGTACTACAATTTTTGGTGCTGGACTGTTCATTAATAATCCTATATTCTTAATCTTGAGTTGAATCAATTGCACACAACAAAACTATTATCGATTACCAACTACTTAATGCTGCATTTGGTGATATTGCCAAAACTTGCCGCGTTGCTCTAGCAATTCTTGATATTTACCTTGTTCTACTATCCGTCCCTGTTCTAAAACTACGACTTTATCGGCTTTGATAATTGTCGAAAGCCGATGAGCGATCGCAATTACGGTTCGACCTACAGAAATCTGTTCTAAAGACTCCTGAATTAGGCGCTCAGTCACAGAATCTAGGGCGCTGGTAGCTTCATCTAAAATCAAGATTTCTGGGTTTCGCAGCAAAGCACGGGCGATCGCAATTCGTTGTCTTTGTCCTCCCGATAACCTGACACCTCTATCTCCTAGTTGTGTGTCAAAACCTCCGGGCATTGCCAAAATAAACTCCAGTGCATTCGCTAGTCTAGCTGCTTCATAAATTTCGGCTACACTGGCTTCTGGTGTACCGTAAGCAATATTGTTGTAAACGGAAGTATTGAAGATAAATGTATCTTGACTAACGACAGCTATCTTACGACGTAAAGAGTTAATCTCGTACTTTCTAACATCAATTTCATCGAGATAAATATTGCCTTCTGTTACATCATAAAATCGGGGAATCAAATCGGCAAGTGTTGTTTTACCAGCACCAGAACCACCCACAAGTGCTGTCGTCTTGCCTCGTTCAATAGTTAAGGTAATATTATGCAATACTAAGTTATTGCCATCATAACCAAAGTCAACAGATACCAAGTCAATTGACCTTTGTAAGCCTCGAAACTCAATATTTCCATTTTGAAAATGTTGTTTATGATCAGTTAACAACAGTTTTTTAATATTCTCAGCCGACCCTTGAAGAGTACTAATAAATGCTCTCGTGCCGTTCATATCTTGAACAAATGGTACAAGGCGAAACAGTACAAAGAAAAAGGTTAGCAAAGAAGCAACTTGTAGTGTTCCATTAGCAACAAAGATAGTAAATGCTAAAATGATCATTCCCACTAGCACTGTAGTGGCTACCCCTTCAGCAATTGGTCTTACCAATGTCCAGGTATATATGACTTTAGTAGAAGTGCTAACTACTTGATCACTGGCTTTATAGTAACGCTGACGCTCAAATTCTTGAGTGCCAAAGGCATTCACAGTCCGAATACCATTAATAAATTCAATTGCTGTTGATGTAAAGTTACCGTTAGCGATTGACATCCCAAAACTAGATTCTCGCACTCTAGCATTCAGATTGGATAACGCAACTCCTAAAAGCGTAAATAACATTACAGAAATGATCGTCAGTCGCCAAGAAAGCACAAACATAGAGATAAAGTAGACAAGCGCTGTCAATCCTCTTGTAAATAAGAATGCTCCGGCACTAAAACCCTGTTTTATCCTTTCAATCTCTGTAGTAATGGTGTTAATCAGTTCGCCAGATTTAGTTGTGGCGAAGTAACTTAGCGGTAAAGCTTGTAACTTTTCAAAAATCTGCTTACGTAGGCGATCGCCCAAATATAACTGAGTTAATTCCGTGTAAACAGTACCAAAATAATTGAAGGTTGCCCGCATCCATGTACTAAATAAGATTAGCAAAGAAACGCGATATAAGCGACTAAATGCCGATGTTTTAATCCCTAGAATATGAATATCAAACCAATCAAATCCTGTCTGTACAGGTTGAGCGTCAGGACTAGTTAAGCTTTGTAAAAAGGAAAGTAAAAAACCAATACTAACACCTTCAAAACTTGCCGCTAACAAGGAAAATATCACTGCCAAAATGGCAATTTTGCGAAAATGCTTAAATTCTCTGATTATTAAACGCTTGTCCTGCCAAAAGCTAGTGGCTTTGAGTAAATTTCTAATTGCTTGGGAAAACTGAAAATGCATGGATATTTTCTAACAATATGTTGGCAATACAGATAGGCAGCTATAGATATTATGTAAACAAATTTTGCACTAGCGATCGAGCAGCGAATTGATTACCGCCTTGAACACTGAAATTATTTACAGAATTGAGAATATGGATAATAGCCTGGCTAGACATGAATTATGATGATTAATTGCCTAGTTTAAAGTATAGCTGCATAGCTATTATCCATAAAACTATCAAAGACTACTTGACAGGTGTTATTTAGCTGATAAAAATGTATAAAAGTTTACTTTTATACATCCGATAGTCTCGAAATATCATCAAAAAATTACATTGTTTGCCCATCTAAATGTAAAAGATTAGACTCTGTGCTTACTTGCCATCCACTCGTAATTCCTGGTAGTTCATTTAGCAATCGTTGTTCTTCTAAACTGAGTTGGACTGCATCCTCTAAAGTCCAGCAATGAGATCCAATCAATCTCATATCACCACGCACTACATTCAATAATTGTGGCAGATTTTGTAGACCATACTTATGCATCCACGCTTCTAGTCGCCCAGTATTTTGAGTGTGAAACTTGATGGTGCGAAAGAGTCTACCCCGTTCTCCTACATGCCATTCACGGGCAAAAAGTGATTCTGGTGAATAAATCCGCATCACCAAAAGTAATCCCAGCATAATCGGACTAATTATGAGTAGCAATACTAAAGCAAAAAACCAATCAAATAGCCGATTCCAACCCCTTAACAGTGAACTCCCATGTTTTGGGAATTGATTACCTGAAGGTATACGTAAGAATATTGGTTTATTTGCTTGTTCGCAGGCTACAGCCCAAAATCTCAACCAAGCTTCACCTAGTTTAGGATCTATAGTAACTAAGGTGATGGGAGAATGTTTTAAACACTCTACTAACGATTTTTTATTATGTAAAGTAGGTAGATATGGCTGTTTGCCTATTCCCGGAGATTTGACTAATAACTGACCACGTCGCCACTTTAGTGTGCAATAAGAAGAACGATGATCTTGCTGTTGTTCGCTCACGGCATAATAATTCTGTAAACTGGGAATCATTGACGTAGTCATATATCTTTGGATTGATCAAGTAGTAGATTATTGACTGATATCAACAGATCTGAGCCAAATCTTGTTGTGGTGACAAAAAACTGAAGATAATTGGTTGCACAAACAAATGCTATGATCAGCCTTCAAGACTCTAGGCGATCGCGCATCTTACTGGTATTGTGTCAAATTAGTTTTGAAAGTTCGTAGCTAGCACTTTAGTGTTTAGAAGGCCAAGGCTAAAGTCCTTACTACAAACCATGTGGTCAAGATGTACAAAAAACAGCAATACTAGGTAGATAAATAAAAGATAAGTAGTGATGCAGAAAACTCGGATTTTCCTCCGGTGATTAGTTTTATTGGGGAGGTGCAGAGAGAAGTTACTCCATCACTCAATACCTAGACTTAATCTTACTTACCTACTTAATCTGGAGATAAATCTGCCAAAACCAGTCCACAGTTGTCTTTTAGCTATTTGGAATCAGCTTTAATCTCTAGAATATAAGAGACTTCACGAATAACCATTGCTCAGATAAATTCTTTATTTACTCTTTAAATAGTACGTGCTTTTTCGATAAAATTATTAAGTTATCATGAATTAAGCTGGTTCTATTCGATAAAAACACAGTTATAGTGTGGCAACAAAATAGCTTAACTATAGCCAGCCACTTTGATTTTTAAACTTATTTGCATGGTGCGCCAGCGCGATCGGCAGGTAATAGGAAATCAGGCTTTTGGATTTGTACTGAGTTTTTTCAAAAATCAAACACTAGCCCCATATCACCAAAAATCTAGTCAAGTCTCATAAAAAAACTCATTATTCAGTAGACCCAATAAATATTACTTCTAGAAGTAAAGTAGAGGGCATGGAAAAACATAGTTGCGTTGAATCATGCCAAAATTACTGAGACTTCAACAACTTTTTGCTCTCAGGATGCAGGTATCATAATTTGCATGTACAGCACTTTGCAAGTAAATGAAGTACACCCCTCCCCAAACCTCCCCTTACTAAGGGGCTACGGTGTACACACAAGTCGAAAATTTTCACGCTGAACCTATATTCCGCTTAGAACTGAAGTTCCAAGCTAATAGCGAAAGTCCACTCAAGTGGACTGAATAGACATCGACCGAATTTATAGCGGTTTTCAGACGAGTGAAGCACAGTTTTAAATCGCAAAACCCGTAGGGGTTTCCCCGCCCTTGATTGTGTTGCGTTCAACCGAGAAAGGCTATAAATATGCGTTAGCCGAAAGCGTTTGTAGGGGCGTAGGGGGCGGTACTCCTGACGGAGAAGCTACGCCCTTACTTCATTTTCACCAGATGTCTAATGGAATTTCTCATTGAGTCCTCTAAAGAGGACTTGCACTATTAGACTCGGAATTGATTCCGAGGCGGGATAAATATACTGCACCAAGACTTATGTTTACACCGTAACCAACTTTGGCAGAGGGATTGAGGGGTGGGGGCTAAAGGCTCTAGCTCCCACAATCTACGCGATTCGTCACAGCTAATTCATGGAGCTATTTTTCTACAGCTTGTTGTAGAGCAAATCTTTGTGTTGTTGTATAGGGTACATATGTGCTATTAGAGTTTGATACTCCATTTGCCACAACCCCAATCAGGTTTAACCTGCTCAACATGCCAGTAGCTTGGGCAATTTGGCTGCGAGTCACTCTACCAATGCTTGCCACCATCAGCACATTCCGACAAGAGGATGCTGTCAGCATGGCATCAACTAAACCCAGAACTGACGAACCATCAATAATTACTAAATCATAGTTTTCCTCAAATGCTGCCATTAATTGCATCATTCGTGGTGAACTCAGAAGATTAGCAGGATCAGCAGGTTTAGGCCCGGCGGTCATGATATCAATGTAGGATGAGCCGGAGTATTGAACACTAACTTGGCTTGGTAGAGCGACATCACTAGCTAATAGCGTTGACAGCCCCTGCTCATTAGGAAGATTTAGCTGTTTGTGCAAACTAGGCTCCCGTAAGTTGGCATCAATTAGTAGCACCCTTTTGTGCAACCGTGCCGCACTCATTGCTAAACCCAATGCCAAAGCTGACTTACCCTCATCAGGTAAAGGCGAAGTAATCATCAAGGATTTTAAGTTAGCAACTGAGTTGAGCAGTTCAATATTTTTATAAATTAAATCCAACGATTCCCAACGTGGTGGAGACTGCAATACCTGAATTGTCCAAGGGGCAAGCACTTCTGGCTTGCCAAAGGGCAATTTGATCATAGATTCCCTGGTTTTGGCAGGTGGTAACTTGGGAGTTGTTCCCAACAATGGCAGAGCAGCTTGCTTCTCTAACTCAGCAGTAGTATGTACCGCATCATCAACTGCTTCCCTTACAAAAGCAGCAATACCTCCTAACATCAATCCTACTACCGCACCCAACAAGAGATTTTGCTGGAGAATGGGGCCTAACAACATGCCTTCTTGGGGTTCTTCTACCACTTCCCAATTAAATCCTCCTTTAGAAAGTTCTTGCCGCAATTGCTGTTCTGCCCGCAAAAGCTGCTCTAACCTTTCACGGCTAAATTTTAACTGGGGCAAGATGCGATTGTAATAAGCCAACAAAGGTGGGAAGCGTTTGATTTCAAACCGCAGCTCGCTCTCTTTTTGTGCCAAAGTTTGGTCACGAGCAATTAAGGCAACTATATTTGTTTGCGTCTCCACTAACTGACCAGCAAGATTCAGGTCAATTTCACCAAACTGTCCTTGTTCTAGGAGAGTATCTCCAGAGGCGACGGTAGTTGCCGACAACCCACCTAAAGTTCTACCTACCTCTTGTTGCAATAACTCCTTCTGTCCTTGGAGTTGGTCTTTGAGCTTTTGCACGCTAGGAGTTTCGTCAGTAAAGCGCAAGCGTTCTTGAGCCAAAGCCAGCTCGGTTTTTTGAATTTCGTTCAGTAAGCCTTGATAGCGAGTAGATTGACTCAGGCGAGAAGCAACGAGGGCATTTTGTGGAGAACGCTTCAGTTGCTCTTGCAAAGACTGTTGGCGTGCCAAAGCTTCTTCATATTGAGAACGAGTTGTACGTCGTTCCTGTTCAAGATTATTTAAAGCTGTTTCTAGAGCTTTTGCCTGTGACTCTGGGTCAATGAGATTCTGATTCCTGCGAAACCTTTGGAGGTTAGTTTCAGAAGCATTGACCTCATCGCTGGCCTTTTTTAACTGCTCTCTAATAACTTGTAGACCTTTTTGTAAACGTGAATCCTGCTGTTGCTTGTTGTATTCCACATACACTTGCCGAATAGCAGCTAAAACATTTTGTGTCTTCTGTGGATTTTTAGCAGTGTATTCAACTTGGAAGATTTTAGTAGCGACATTATCTTCTTTGATCCTAATTTGATGTAAGACCAAAGCGCTTTTAATCTCAGCTACAGTTATATCCGGATATTCTGATTTAAGTTGATCAACTGCTTTTTGAATCAGTCCAGAACTCTGCATCAGGTTGAGTTGGGTTGCAGCATCTATCTGAACATTAGAGTCAGTAAACGGAGTTCCGGCCTCAGCTGTTCCTGGTTTAACTTGATAGTTAGGTTCTACTAACAACTGCATTATGCTTTTGTAAGTGGGCTTCGTTTTCGCCGTGATCAAAGCCGCAAAAGTAATTGATGTAAAGAATATAAGTAAAAACCAAGGGAATCTGCGTATAAATATCGCAAATATTTGTCCGTAACCCAGTTCTGTATCAGGGGACGGATTTAGACTGGGATTTAAACTAGCTTGAACCACGTTGATTATCCTTTGCCTCACAAATCACACACATAACAAGGGAATAAGGAACGGGCAACAGGAAGAGGTTAATTTTTTAGTATTGTCTATTCTCTGTTCCGTTCTTTGATAATTGATGCACTCAACAAGCTGGGCCAATAACTGCTTCGACTTTGCTGAAAAATGCGGTTTCTGAAAAATTGCTGACTGCATGATTACGGATATTTGCGTAGTTCCAATTGATTTCGCCAGCTTCTAGTAGTGCAGTGTACAGAGATTCAGGAGTTTGTCTTTTAAAAAAAACTCCTGTTTTCTTTGGTATTTGAGTGTCTAATACTCCACCTGCTCCGTAAGCAATGACTGGTGTGCCGCTAGCATTAGCCTCTACTGGAACTAATCCGTAATCTTCTAAGGCTGCAACTATGACAGACTTAGCTTTAGAAAACAAGTCTTTACGCTTGCTATCACTTACATGACCCAAGAACTCTATATTATCTAAGGCCTTGGCTTTTAACCTTTCTTGTTCTGGCCCATCACCTGAAATTAATAAATGCCACCCTAGCCAATTAAAAGCTTCAATTATTATATCCAACCGCTTATAACTGATCATCCGCGCTGATGCCAGGTAGTATTCGTCTTTGATGTCAGAAAAAACAAAGTTATTGGTATCAATTGGATAGTTAATTACAATCGCATTTTTACCATAAATACTTTGAATGCGACGGGCAACAATACTCGAATTAGCAATGTAAAGATCAGGTTCTTGAGCATATTTTAGGTCTATATCTCTCATGAATTGGAACACTTTTTCGATCAGAGGCGCAAAATATCGATAGTCGCCGTACTCGCGTAAATAAGTTTGGGTATCCCACAAAAAACGGGTCACATTATGACAAAAACAAATGTGGCGTGCATTGGGATGTTTTCGCACTGCTTTAGCAAAGCTAGTACTACTGCTAATAATCAGATCATAATCTTGCAGATTCAAGGCGCGAAAGGCTGGAAAATAGACAGGAGCCATCAACCTAAAATATTTAGCTGCACCCGGAACTTTTTGCAAGAAAGTAGTTTTGACTATACGCTCGCCCATATCAATAGTTTTTTGCGGATCATATATAGAAGTGAAAATGTCCGCTTCTGGGTAGCGTTTACAAAGCAATTCAAACACGCGCTCTGCCCCACCGCGCTGGGTTAAGTAATCATGGACTAGAGCAATTTTCATAAATTTAAGACCCAAAATTTCTGTGAGATTGGTTTGAATGCTCCCCAGTTTCTATCAATAACTTGAGTCTTCAGGAGGATAACCAATAGGCTTGGTCTAGCTTGTTTCCTAATTAAATATCCTATATATCATTAGTCAGCCGCGCCTGTGAGGAGGGGATATATCCAAACTATATTGGGATACAAAATTCCTATCCTATTGGTGCTGTCTGATAATCAAGAGTCTTGATAAATATCTCTACTTGACTGGAAAATTCACAATAATCGCTATGTAGCAATCACAGATCAGTTGTGGACAGTAAGCAAAAGCGGTAGCCTGAAAATTGATACGGTTCAGTTAAAACCAAAACATAAGATGTGTAGGTGCTATCGAAGAAGTTAACCCAAGATTCTGATGTATTGCTTGGGTGTTAATATTCTGTGATTAGCTACCTGATGGTAATTATTAACTGAACTGTATTGCTTTGAAAATTAAGATGAAGTGCAACCAAAAATTCAAAGATGGATATACTCGCCGTGTTCATTCAGACAACAAAAAATTCTCAATAACCCAAACAAGCGCTGAAATTGCAAATAATTACCCAAAATTATCTATACCGTAAAATTGCAATTTAACTTAACTTCTCAGTTTGGTTTGGCAGTATATGGCAGAAAATCTCAGAGAAACGACGATTAACACTTGGTAAGTGATTTATTGAAGCTAATGAATCGACGATTAAATTTCTCAAGTTTTTGTTGGCACAGTTTTTGAATTCACCAGGTTCTATGATTTGAAACAGCATTAGTCATCATAATCTAATCATAGTTACATGAATTCACAATATCACTTTAGCAAAGTTGCTAATTACTCTGTTTGTTTTACATTTTAGGTTCTTTAAGGCAATATTTCAATTTCTTTAACTTAGTTTTACATGCTATGTGAATTTTTTGTGATCGTCAAGTATCTGAAGAAATAACAAGTTAGTAGTAAGCAATTTAGTGCTGAGAAATTCAGGACTAGAGTCCTTACTACTAACTAATCAAGTCAAGATTTTAACCAACTGTTGCTAGGGTTTTTTCTGAGGCAAAATAAGTGTTTTGCTCGGCTCGTAGTTGGTCGCAAAGTCTACCTGCTGGCAACTCTACATCATCGTAGGTTAGGACTCTATCCTTAGAGACGTCTCGTTTGAGGCGACATCCTTCGGCTAAACCCATTGGTAGGAGGTTTTGTTCTTGGACGATCGCAGAATTTTCACACTGACCATAGGTCATGTAGTAGCCGATACCATCTAAGGTTTCCCCTGCTTTTAAGTCGATTTTGGCGGTGGTAATTACATCCACGAGTGGGCCTGCCAAGGGAGACATCACAGCATCTTGGAATATTACTGCACGGGCTACAGACAGGGGAACTTCAAAATGACAGAGGTGATAAGGAGTATAGAAGCTGTAAAGTGGGCCTTCACCTAATTTATATAAGTTGAGGTAGTGACGTTGTTTGGGGTCGTCGTGAGTGGCAAAGACGAAGACACCAGGGCCTGGTTTGGCACCCACTACATAATCAACAATGCCGCCTAACTGCTTGAGTTGTTCTACATCATACATGTTGGTCATTTCATCAACATGTCCGCCAAAATTATATCCCAACATTCCCCGTTGGGCGACTTGCATACCTGTAGCGTTGGCAACGATCGCCTGCTCAAAGGATATTTTTGTACCATCGGCAAAGCTAGTTACCATGTGGGCTTTTTGACCCCAACGCTTGGCGAACCCTTCTTGGGTGGTAGGATTGCGATAAGGGTCTTGGAGTCCTTTAATGTTACCGCACAATAGTGGTGTGAGACCAATACTTTTAACGAAACGGTAGAGGTTCATTTCTACCCCTGGCTGATCGCCGTCGCAAGCGCTAAGAATGACACCTGCTTTGTCGGCGTGGACTTTGAGGATGGGGCCGATTGTACTGTCGAGTTCGGCATTCATCATAATTACATGCTTACGATGAGCGATCGCTTCCATGACTACATGAGCACCAAATTCTACAGCACCCGTGACTTCAATTAAGGCGTCGATCCCTTCGGCGCGACAAAGTAATTGGGCATCTTCTGTAACTGCATATTTACCTTGAGCGATCGCGTCTTCTAATTCGCTGACATTGGTCACAATTTGAATATCTTCTATTCCCGCTTCTAAATAAGCTCGTTTAGCGGCGTCTATCTGGCGGTTGAAGATTGCAACTAACTCCATTCCTGGTACCGAGTTAACTATTTGATTAGCAATGCCTCGACCCATAAAGCCTGCGCCAAACATCCCCACTTTGATGGGTTTACCTGCGGCGGCACGGGCTTGTAAGGCACGATCGATAATAATCATTGGCTTAATTCCCTTTTTGGTGATTTATTTGTTATTGATAATTTTATTTAGCGCCAACCAAAATAAAAATTGGCACTCTGCTAAAATTTGGTATTTTTATCTAGTTTCTGTACCTCCAACAGTCATCATTGACATTAAAGGCCAGTTTAAATCTTTCTCGGAAATTTCCGTTACTTCTAACGGCCACTCAATCTTAAAAAACGGGTCATCGTAACGTAATCCCCGTTCATAACCTGGTGTGTAAAACTCACCTACTTGGTACACAACTTCAGTTTCGTCTGCTAATGCTTGATAACCGTGGGCAAACATTTCTGGCACATACAAAGCACGGCGATTTTCAGGAGTAAGTTCTACACCAATATGCGATAAAAAGGTAGGAGATTCAGGGCGCATATCAATAATTACGTCATAGATAGCACCTTTCGTGCAACGAATTAATTTTGTTTCCGTTGCTGGGGAAATTTGATAATGCATTCCCCGCAGAGTGCCTTTTTTATAATTAAAAGATAAGTTACATTGGGCAACTGTTGGCTTTAATCCGTGGGCGGCAAATTCTTGAGCACAGAAAGAACGGGCAAAAAAACCACGGTGGTCTGGTTTTTCTTCTAAGTCAATGATAAATGCGTCTTTGAGTTCGGTTTTTGTGAAAATCATCGATAGCCTCAAGATAACTTTTGATGAACTTAATATTCAATTCCAATTAGCCAGGGACTTTAACTAAATTCAGCGATCGCTTAATGCTAATACTGGCAAAATTTGCCGTGTATTTTACTCTGAGATAAATATTGATATTCTACCTTTGAGTGTCTTCAATATAACATGACACCCCTGTTTTTTAAATCACTGATGCACCAACTTTTACTTCCTCAGATTCACTATTTAAATTTGGGCGAGGATAGCTATTATCCCAAAAATGTGTACAAAGTTCTGGACGTTTAGGTGGGTTGGCTGTGTAAACAAAAAACAGCGTGGATCGTTCTTCACGGCGGAGAGTACCATGATGTAAAAGTCTTCTCGTATCCGCGAAAATCACAGTACCTGCTGGGCCTGGACATGATTTCCAAGCGGATTTGGGAACAATTTTATTTAGTGCTTCGTCATCGATTCCTGCTGTGTTGTGAATCTGTTGCTGAATGCGATAATAATTTAGTTGATTTTTAGAAGTATACGATAGTGGCACGTATTCAAAAGGCCCATGCTTTGCTTCTACATCACTTAAATAGACAACGATTTTGAGAACTCGTCGATCTTCAACATCTCGATGCCATAGCAATGTAGCAAACTGATTTTCGTTGGCAAAATCCTTGCGTAAGTGTACACCATGATAGGCAACGGGAAGACTAAGATAATTCTCAATAATGTTGAGTAGTCTTTGTTCTTTTCCCCAGTCATAAAATGACGGTAAATCTGTAACTATATAAATTTCTGGCGGATTGTTGACTGAACTATTATATTGAGTTGTCCCCATCGTTGGTAATAGACGATGAGCAGCATTTAGCAGTTGTGATGTGGAACCTAAACCTAATTCTGAGAGGTTTGTGATGTAAATACCGTCACGTTTCAGAGCATCAACGATTAAGCGATCGCCTTTTGCTAAAACAGGCAAGTTTTTAACATGTTGCTGACGTGCTAATATGTAACGTAAATCGGAGTTAAGGGAAAATATTTTCTCTTGGATAGTCATGATTATTATTTGAATACTTGATTAATTTTGATACTTGTTTGTTATTGTTTAGTCTGTATTCCTGGAGTTGATACTTTAGGAGATTTAGTCATGTCAAGTTCCTCAAAAACAGACATTAAAAACTATCACCATTCTCGCAATTAGTATCTAATCACTAATTGTTAATTATGGTTGGTGTACGGACTAGTTCTCTGTTGTGAGATTCAGATACCCGACTTTTTCAAAAGTCGGGTATCTTGTTGTTCAGCCATGATTTAAGACTGGTATAGAAGATACAACATTTTTGCAAAAAATCTTCTATAGGAGATAATTCCAAACAAAAAATATTTTCTCCGGAAGGTTCCTGATATTTTCAGGCTGTAAATCGCATCTTCTAGCTATTTTTTATTCCAGAAGAAATCCTGATCGATTTGCTGTGTGCGAATCAGATACTCTAGTTGTTTTAACCGAGTGAATCCTCTAAATAAGAAAGTATCTTCAGTCATATCAATTTGATTGAATAAATTAAATAGCTGTTGAGCACCTAGTTGGGCGTTCCAATCACACTTAAAACCGGGTAGCATTGTATTGATTTTCTCGAAAGATACCCGATAGCTGCGGTTGTCTGCACCATTCTCCCCAAAGGACAGTTGACAACCAACAAAAACCTCAGCAATAATTTCAGCAATTTCTTTAACTCGATAGTTATTTGCTGTATCTCCCACATTGAAGATTTGCTTGTGAACAATGTCACGGGGAGCTTCAATTGTACAAACAATTGCCTTGCATATATCTAGAGCATGGACTAATGGCCGCCAAGGTGTACCATCACTAATCATTTTGATTTCTTTGGTAGTCCATGCCAACCCTGCCAAGTTATTTAAAACAATATCAAACCGCATTCTGGGCGAAGCACCAAAAGCGGTAGCATTCCGCATAAAGGTAGGCGAGAAATTATCGTCAGCTAATAGCATGACATCTCTTTCTACCAAAGTTTTACATTCTGCGTAAGCTGTTTGGGGATTAACAGGTGATTCTTCGGTCACGTCACCCTCGGTTGCAACCCCATAGACACTACACGAAGACATATACACAAAGCGCCTTACACCCGCTTCTTTAGCCAATGTGGCCAAGCGAACTGAACCGTGATGATTGATATCATACGTGATGTTGGGCGCTAATTGTCCTGTGGGGTCGTTGGAGAGTTCCGCCATGTGGACTACTGCTTCAATACCTTGCAAATCTTTAGGAGTGATGTTGCGGATATCTTTGTTGAGAGTTTTAGCCGTCACTTCAGTACCGTTGTACAGCCAACCAACTTTATAGAACCCAGTATCTACACCAGTAACTTCGTGTCCTCGTTCGATGAATAGGGGAGGTAATAATGAACCAAGATAACCCTCTGTTCCTGTTACTAGGATTTTCATTTTTGTCAAAGCCTCTATTTACGAATTAATTAAATGCCACTTTGTGGAAGAATAACTCTGTTTTGGTACAGCAACTGCTACTAGGTAAGGAGGAATGTTTGATTCACAACTTTGCCTGTGCTAACTTTTACCTCTTTATCTAATTGCAATACTCTAATCATGTAAAATTTTACACTAATTTAAGCATGAAAAAAACTGCTAAATTGGATTTTTTTATGGTTCAAGTAGCTTTTGTTAGATAATTAACGAGGTATTAATTAGTAAGGTTTAACAGGTGTACTGTTGAACACTTGTTTAGACATACTAATTTTTTTGATAGCAGGGTGAGCCGTGAACATGAAAGCTAACCATGCTATGAATTAACTACAGAGTATATATCTGAATGTTGGGAAATTTGTGCCACAATGGCTTTACCAATCTCTAGAGAAGAAGTCGCAGCTGGAGAGGGTGCATTGCAAACATGGACAGAGTTTTGACCTTGAACAATTAGAAAGTCATCCACTAACTTGCCATCATTCATTAAAGCTTGAGCACGAACTCCTGCATGGGTAGGAACTAAATCCTGTGCTTGGACTTCTGGTATGAGTTTTTGCAAACTTTTGGTGAAGGCGGCTTTACTGAAGGAACGAATAATTTCTTGGATACCTTCGTCAGCATGTTTGGCGGCTAATTTCCAGAACCCAGGGTAGGTCATCACCTCAGCAAAATCCCGGAAGTCAAAGTCAGTTTTGTGATATCCTTCACGTTTAAGGCTCAAAACAGCGTTAGGCCCTGCGTGAACGCTACCATCAATCATCCGTGTAAAGTGGACACCCAAAAAGGGAAAATCGGGGTTGGGAACTGGATAAATGAGGGTTTTGACCAAATAGCGTTTCTCTGGGGTGAGTTCGTAGTATTCTCCCCGGAAGGGTACAATTTTTGCCTGGGGTTCGACTTGACCTAATTTGGCAACGCGATCGCTGTGCAATCCGGCACAATTAATTACAAAGCGAGCTTCATAGCTACCTTGGTTGGTTACTAATACCTGATTTTTACCTGCCAAGCGGATTTTTTCAACTTTTGTATTGAGACGTAAATCGCCTCCCTGCTGTTGAATTAATTCAGCATATTTATGACAAACTTGCTTGTAATTAACAATGCCTGTGGAGAATACTTTGATACCAGCTACACAATTAACATGTGGTTCAATTTCTTTGACTGCTTCTGGAGTAATTTTTTCTACTTTTAAACCATTTTCTACGCCTCGCTGGTAAAGGTTTTCCAGTCGTGGTAGTTCGGCTGCTTCAGTTGCGACAATTACCTTGCTGCAAACATCGTGATCAATACCATGCTCTTGGCAAAACTCAACCATTGATCGGCTACCATCGCGGCAAAATTTAGCTTTGAAACTGCCTGGTTTATAGTAAATACCAGAGTGAATTACACCACTATTATTGCCAGTTTGGTGAAAAGCCCATTGACTCTCTTTTTCTAATACTAAAATGCGAGCATTAGGATAGCTTTTACCTAAGTCCATTGCTGTCGAGAGTCCAACTATGCCACCACCGATAATTGCAAAATCGTACATTGGTATTCTTGCACCTGAAATGAGAGTAAATTATTTTTTATGCTGAAAATCTTTGTTTTACCATACCTTCCAAGGAGCTTTATCTTTCTTCCATAAATCCTCAAGGTAGTTTTTATCTCTTAATGTATCCATTGGTTGCCAAAAACCATCATGTTTGAAAGCTGATAATTGTTCCATATCAGCTAGCTTTTCTAATGGCTCTTTTTCCCAAACAGTAGAGTCATCAGCAATTAAGTCGATTACTTCTGGTTCTAAAACAAAATAACCACCATTAATCCAAGCTCCATCACCTTCTGGCTTTTCCCGGAAGCTGGCAATTTTAGTTTGCTCTTGTCCTAAAGATATAGCACCAAAGCGTCCTGCTGGTTGCACGGCGGTTAAGGTTGCTAAAGTCTTTTGTGCTTGATGAAATTTAATTAATTCTGTAATATTTATATTGCTGACACCATCACCGTAGGTAAAACAAAAAGTGTCATCACCAATGTGCTCTCTGACTTTCTTTAAACGTCCGCCTGTCATTGTATTATCACCTGTATTTACTAAGGTGACACGCCAAGGTTCAGCATAACCACAATGCACATTCATTTGGTTAAATCGCATATCAAAGGTGACATCTGACATATGTAAGAAATAGTTGGCAAAATATTCCTTAATGATGTAGCCTTTATATCCACAGCAGATGACGAATTCATTGATGCCGTGGGCAGAGTAAATCTTCATGATGTGCCACAAAATCGGCTTACCACCAATTTCTACCATCGGCTTGGGTTTGACACTAGTTTCTTCACTAAGACGAGTACCCAGACCTCCAGCCAAAATCACTGCTTTCATGTAATTACCTCAAAGATTTTCAGCCAAATTTAGTATTTATTTTACTTTTTTTGATGAAGCGGTTACACATAGAACTCAGAAAAATAAACTTATTTTTCTGATAATTTTCCACGTAAATAATCTAACTAGATTTTGGCAGTTATTTGTAAAGAATAAGTAAATATAAATCTTTTATATGTGAAAGCTTGATGAATATCTGCGGCAATCACAGAGATGTTACTAACAAAAAACAAAAACGTTAGTCTGGAGGCGAAAAATGAGTTGACATCAAAGCTTGATAGCTAAACTAATACCAACTTAAAAAATGATGACGACAGATGGATGGATCGCCAAAAAACTTAGTCAATCACATTTTAATTTTTTATTTTGAATTGATTCATGGATGCCATGCCCCTACAAAGAATGTATGTGTTGCAAACATTATTTGAATTAATATTAGGCTTAACCGAACCGTATTGAGAGAGATAATACATTTTGGAATATTCTCAAAAAAAAGCTAGCACCAGCTAGCTTTAAAGAACCTTGGCTTTATGTAATTATCAGCATCTATTTACTAGCAAGAAACTAGTTATAATATCCACCTTTTTCAGTTAGATTTTCCAGTGAATCCAAGATACCTGTACTTTGAAATAAACTGTCACATTTATTTTCTACGATGACACAGATGCTACTGAGTGATTGTTGGTAGTTATCCATATCTTCTTGTTCAAGGGAAATTTTGGCTGATATTTGCAAATCTTCAATTGCTTTCAACCGATTTACCTCAGATTCTCTACCGCCATATTGTGCAAGTTCATAGCGGACTATGCCTCTTTTAAGATAAGCTTTTGCTAGCTTGGCATTGATAGCTAAAGCTCGATTAAAGTCAGCGATCGCCCGTTTGTATTCTTGAGCATATTCGCTGCTATATTGGGCGATTTGAGAATAAACCACACCTCGCTGGAAGTAAGCTTCTGCTTTAGATGCATTCAGTTGAATTGCTTGGGTAAAATCATGGATGGCTCGGCGATAATCTTTTTGAGAATCACCGCTATATTTAGCAACTTGAGCCGTGACAATACCCCGCCGGATATAAGCTTCGACTTCCTTGGAATCAAGGCGCAGAGCTTGATTAAAATCAGCGATCGCCTGATTATATTCTCGATCAGGATCGTTACTATATTCGGCTAACATGGAGCGGGCGTTACCGCGATTCACAAAAGCTTTGACTTCTTGAGGATTGATTTGTAAGGCTTCGGTGTAGTCGTTCAGTGCGCCTTCATAGTCCTTCAAGTTGTAACGGGCATTCCCCCTATTGACACGCGCTCTAGCATGTTGGGGTGATTGGGCGATCGCTTGGTTAAAATTCTCAATGGCTTTTTCGTAGTCTCTGACTTTGTACGCAGCATGACCCTGTTTGTAGTAATCAGCAAAGCCCAGATTGGGATTTTTATCTTTCTGCGGAGACATCAAGGTTTGTTGAGTATAGACATTTTGATTGACAAACGGGCGAGTAAATTTCACCATCACATCCAAATATCCCAACAAACCAAAGCCCAGCAAGCACAAAGCCACAGGGTAATATTTCCGTTTCTTGGCAGGTTGATAAAAATTGGTATTTTGAGTGAATATTGGCTGCCAATGATTAGTTGATTGTAATGAACTTACTGGATAGGGTATGCGCGGAGTTTGGGTGTGGCGTCTTCTAGTGGGGACTCGCGGTTTGAGATGTTCTTTAGCAGCGATCGCCTCTAGCGAGGGAAAAGGATCACGTCCACCCAAGCGGACACTACGTTCACACCAGGGACATACTTCTACGTGGTTGTTGTAGCGATGTTGAGGATTGGCTGTACAAGTAACTAGGTTGTCTTCGGCTTCGGCTACGGCTGAGAGCCAATTTTGAGCGGTGGGGCGTAGCTGAGGATTTTGATGTCCATCCTCAAAACAGCGTACAAACAGTTCTTGTAAGCTAGGGTGGAGGATTTCCCAGGCTGGCGCAATGGGCGTCGGTAGGTACGGCACTCGCCGCTTTCTACTATAAGTGAAATGTCCGGCACTGATTCGGGCTTCGTAGGCTGGTGGTTCCCCAGCGCCTTGAAAGATCCCAGAAAATGGGTGAGTACCTTCCATTAATAGCTGGAAGATCAGCACTGCTAACCCAAACACATCATGGGTAATTTGGCGATCGTGCTGGGCAAAAATTTTATTTTGCAGTTCTGGTGGGGTAAACTCTGGTTTGCCGACTGGGCAACGGTAGACAACATTACTGTCTGGATCGTTTACTTGAAAGGAGTCGGTGTCTACCAATGTCACCAGCGCCGTGTCACTGACCAAAATATTCGATTCATTGACATCGCCAATGCAGTAACCGCTAGCGTGTAAAGCTGCAAAAGCTGCGGCTAGGTTGCGCGCTGTGCGGAGCAAATACTGATAATTGAATAGAGGACAATGTTCTCGGCGGGTTCTGGGGTTATAAAAGTCGATAATGGGACGCATCCCCCGAATGCGCGGCATTAAAAAGCCGACAATGCGATCGCTACCATCTGCGGTTAATATCAGATCTTGCGGCCAAGCAATGGAAATGTGTCCCAAACTAGCCGTAGGATTTTCTGGGGGATTGGCAAGCATTGCCTGGAGTTTGTGGGCATGGGCAACAGTTGCTTTGTGATAAACTTTCGCCACTAAATTGCCATCAGATGGCACTGCATAGATACAAGCTTCACCACCACGGCCTAGACTGACACTGAGGTTGAGAATTTCTTGCTTGGGAAGACAACGTAGTACCTGCATGATAGGGTCACAGTTAACGGGGGTTATTTAAAATGCTGAACCAGCTAACCAAAAGCAATGCTTATTGTTCGCTGAATGCAGCTATAATCAATGTCAAATCATCATCTGTACGTTGTGTAATCCGATCAGAGCGCAAAAACCTCACCAAATGCTCTTTCGCCACTGTTTTATCCTCTGTATTGGCTACAAAGTCAAACAATGGAAAAAAGAATGGTTTGTGAGGTTCACTGACAACCATATTCAAAGCCAGCATTTGCAGTCCATCGGTCAGCACACCAACATTGACTATAGTTTCACGCCACAATCTCATTTGCGCTGTTTCTAATGCACCAGACGAAGTCAAAAAAGTAGTTTCATTGATGTATTCGCCATTGTCGGGCATGGTTAATGCTAGTAAATTGCCTGTGCTATCTCTTGCTACTGCCAAACCATCACCAATCTGTGCTACAGCGACAAACTCCGGTGTGGCTACCATCACAATTAATGTGGTTGCCAAATCTTGAAGCTGTTTGTTACAAGCAGATGCTTCAGCTTCCACCGCTTTTTTAGCGGCGATCATGGCCTCAGTTAATAACGACTGCACAGCAGCGTCATCTGCTAAGGCATTTCTAGTGAGTTCTTTCGCGGAGATGGTTTCTATTGCTGTTTCCACAGCCACCATTGCTCCTACTTTCCCCTGACTGGCAGAACCAGCACCATCAGCAGCCGCAGCCACTAATATATTGTCTGGTAAAATCTGCCAGTGGTGAGCATCCTGACACAGCTGCTTGTTTTTTAAGTGACTCGTACCACATACGGATGCGGCTAGTACACGCCATTCTGGGATCTGTTTTGATGTGTTCATAGATTTTATTCCAACAGCTCGCTGTGTGAGTATTAAGCTGCTCTCTTAATTAAACAGTCCCCCAGCCAATGGGCGGTAGTGCCACCTGTTCATCCACTTGTGAGTGAGAAACAGCTGACATACTAGCTGACAACCAGACGAACATCTCAATAAAGTTCAGTCCTTTGAGTTTTAACGGAGTCCGCACAGCTATTTGATTTAAGCGGGTCATATTCGCATTTTCTACACCCACCGTAAAAAATGCTACACGCTTGTTCGTCTCATCGCCTTGCAGGCGCTGCGCTGCTTGTTCTACAACATGCTCTAGCTCACCTTGAGGTTCTCCATCAGTAATCATGAATACCCAAGGACGATAGTAAGCAATGCCATTGGTACGATATTGAGACTTGCGCTCTTGAATTATATCTAATGCTTTATGAATGCCTGCACCCATAGTAGTTAATCCCTGTGCTGTCAGGATGGGCGGGTTGAATTGATCGGCAGTCACAAAATCTTGTATGACATTGACATTACTATCAAAAGTGATGATTGCTACTTCTACCCGTCTTGATGCCAGGGAATTTTTTACTAATTCATCCTTCAAGCTCAACAAGCCCTGATTCAAAGCTTCAATTGCTTCTCCCTGCATAGAGCCGGATGTGTCCAGCAACAGCACACAAGGACAACGGGGTTCGGGGTTCTCCGCAAACTCCACAACTTCATCAAGTCTTAATGTATCAGTCATAACGTTTTGTGTTATGTTATAGTCCAAAGCTTTTTCCTTTTTTTCAAAGTATATAGTCTACACAGCCAACGCGACTATGTGTTTATCTTTCGGCAGTAAATAGTCTGAATCTTTATTAAATAGATTATTTTCATTAAATTTTCTACACATTTAAAAAATCGCCATCAAGGACTAGTTTCATCACAGGAAATTTAGCGGGGGTGGATATTACCTCTATCTAGTACATCTACTGATACTTATGTAGGGCAACACTAGAATACAATAGTTACGTACATCTCCGGTCAAACAAAATTAAAGATTCTGTGTAGAAAGGTGGGTTTTTATATGAAATAAATAAATTGGAGCCAAGGAACTTAGCATAAGCAACATACCTCTGTAAACACACAAACTGTAACCCAGATTTACCCGGCAAATACTTGGCTGGAGAAGATAGTGGCAGATTTAACAAACCACCTATGCCGGAAATTCTATAACTTGTAAAATATATTTTCCGTAGATAATTTGTCTTTAGAGAAATAATCAGACATAAAAAATATCTCATTTCCACTACTTTTAGATTTACCTAGATTAGGTTTGATTCCCCGGAAAACTCCAAGATTTATGAATATTACTGGCACATTCACCAAACTACGTCCCCAGAGTTTATTAAGACAGATATCTGGCAGTTCTGACAGTACCTGCTTACAAGCATTGAGCAACTCAGTTTCTTGGTCAATCTACCTAGAACAAGGAAAAATCACCTATGCTACCCACTCGGTCGAACCCTTTGACCGATTAGAACGTCATTTGCGTCGTTTGAGTCATCAAGTTCCGCTGCTGACTAGCGAAATTCGTGTTCAATTACGTCTGATGTTTGAGCCTGACTCACAAAATCAGTTCCTCGCACAGCACAGCGACGTGAGTCATCAGCATCCTGAATATCAAGCGATTTACTGGCTTGTCAGTCAACAACATTTGCATTCTACACAAGCAGCAGTATTGATTCAGGAATTGGTTAAAGAAGTAATTGAATCATTTTTGTTAATAGATACAGGTGTTTATGAATTAAGCGATTCACTTCAGAGAGTGCCCAGAATTTGCAGGCTTGACGTCGAAAAAATTCTAGAGCGCTGCCAAGCAAGATTAAAGAGTTGGCAGTCTTTAGCTCCGCAAATTTCTTCTCCCTACCAGCGTCCACACCTGTTGATTACCAACACACTCCAAACGAAGAATTTACCAGATCTCCAACCAACTTTAACTAACTGGATGAAGGGTTTTAGCCTGCGACATCTGGCCGTGATCATGAATCAGGACGAAATCCAGATGGCTCGGAATTTATCACCTTACATCTTGAAGGGAGGGATAATTTTGCATGAACCAGATCCACCCTTTGATAAATTGCCTAAGACTTGTAAAGGCTCATCGGCATCCCCCCAATATACAACACAATTTATAAAAAAGGAATTAATTAAAGCAGTAGAAAAACCAAGTAGCATTCCACCTCAAACTTCTGCAAAAATTCCTGTAGAAAATATAGCTGCCATTCCGCAATTACCACAGATTTTCGCACCGCCAATAAATCAGGTTCAGGAATTAACAATATCAAATAACATAAAGTCCTCTCGTGAAAGAGTAACCACTGCTACTGCTACCGCTAAAAAAACTTACAAAATTGTTTCTGTAGATGATAGTCCGACAATTCTTAAAGAAATTAGTCGGTTTTTAGAAGATGAAAAATTCTCTGTAGTTACCATTGGCGACCCACTTAAGGCTGTGATGTCAATTATCAGGCACAAACCAGACCTGATTTTACTGGACTTAAACATGGTTGGTATTGATGGTTATGAATTATGTCGAATTATACGTAATAATTCACTGTTCAAAAATACTCCTATTATCTTCGTAACAGGAAATAAGGGACTTGTAGACAAAGTAAGAGCCAGATTAGTAGGAGCATCTGGTTATCTCACTAAACCTTTTACTCGCGCAGAATTACTGAAGATAGTCTTTATGCATTTGGCTTGATTAACCAGACATGAAATTACTTGGGGATAGTGAGGGCAAATTATATGTCTACAGTTTTAGTAGTTGAAGATACACCTTCTCAGTTGGAATTAATTAATAGTTTTTTGCGAGAGAGCGGTCACACGGTAATTAAAGCTTACAATGCTAAAGATGGTCTAGAAGAGGCAGTTGAACAGCACCCTGATGTGATTATTACCGATATAGTGATGCCTGGACTGAGTGGTTTTGAATTCTGCCGTCAACTTAAAAAAAATCCAGTAACCGAGAAAGTACCGATTATTATTTGTAGTTCTAAAAATAAAGACATTGATCGGATTTGGGCTATGAAACAAGGTGCTGATGTCTATTTGACCAAGCCTTTTACCAAGCAAGAATTATTACGTGCCTTGCAATCGGTTGTCGATTAAATTAACAATTGGAGGGCAAATAACCGTTTGCCCCTACGGTTCATTCACAATTGCGTGGTAATTTCTATGTGGGAAATCTTCTAATATGGTGGGAAACAGTACTAAGCAGATGCCCCAATTGGCTGTCTGACTTGGGATTTCACAGCTTCAACAATGGCATCAGCATCTATGTTGGCAGCATGGAGGAGTTCTTCTGGTGTACCAGAACCTGGCATATCTCGAACCGCCAACTTAATTAGCCGGAGTTGGGGCCCATGATAGTGGGGAGGATAGCCACGACCTGCAAAGGTATCTAGCACGGCTGCACCTAATCCACCTTCTATCCAGTGGTCTTCAACGACTACTAAATTGCCGTTGGTATCCCGTGCAGCTTGATGCAGAGTTTGGACATCAATGGGTTTAACTGAATAGGCATCAATGAGACGTACAGTAATACCTTCATTTTGCAGGCGATCGCACGCTTTGAGTGCTTCATGAAGCGTAATACCAGCAGCAATCACAGTAGCTTGATCTCGGTCAGAACTACGAACTACTTTGCTACCGCCAATGGGGAATTGTTCATCAACACCATAGATTACAGGCGTGCTCTCGCGGGTGGTGCGGAGATAAACCACACCGTGGCGATCGCTCATCTGACCTACTAATTTAGCGGTCTGATTGGCATCGCTGGGATACAACACGGTACTACCCCAAACTGCTTGAAAAGCGGCTAAGTCTTCCAATCCCATCTGGGAAGGGCCATCTTGACCAATAGAAACCCCCGCATGAGAACCGACTAATTTAATGTTGGCACGAGAAATTGCCGCCATCCGCACAAAGTCATAGGCGCGAGTTAAGAAGGCGGCGAAAGTGGAAGCAAAGGGTTTGTATTTGCGGATCTGCAAACCTACGGCTGCGGCTACCATTTGCTGTTCGGCAATGAACATTTCAAAGTAACGCTCAGGATAGGCTTCGGCAAAATCTTCAGCATAAGTAGAATTACTGACTTCTGCATCCAGAACAACAACATCAGGGCGGGCTGCACCTAAAGCCTTTAAAGCATCACCGTAAGCGCGACGGGTAGCTACCTGGGCATCTTTTTGATAAGTGGGTAGTTGCAGTGGTTGAGCATTACCTGTGGATGCTGGTTGTCCTGGATCTTCTGGTTTTTCCACTGAGATGGTAATATGGCGTTCACCACCCAACTCAGCGATCGCCTTTTTTTCATCTTCACGTTTCAACGCTTTACCATGCCAACCCCCTAGATCTTCCAAAGTCGCTACACCTTTACCCTTCTTGGTGCGAGCAATGATCACCGTGGGGCGATCGGCAACAGCTAAAGCGGCGCTATAGGCTTGGTCGATTTCTTGGAGGTTGTGACCATCAATTTCAATTGCTTGCCAGCCAAAGGCTCTAGCACGGTTGGCATAGGCTTGTGTATTCCAACCTAATTCTGTTTGACCCCTCTGACCCAATCTATTGACATCAATAATGGCGATTAGATTATCTAGTCCGTAGTGGGCTGCGTGATCAAAAGCTTCCCAGACTGACCCTTCGGCTGTTTCACTATCACCCAGTAATACCCAGACATGGTAAGGCAGTTGGTCTAAATATTTACCAGCCAAAGCTAACCCTACACCAATGGGTAATCCTTGCCCTAGAGAACCTGTCGCCACATCTACAAAGGGTAAAACTGGTGTTGGATGACCTTCTAAAGGACTACCAAACTGCCGCAAGGACAACAACTGCTGATCAGATATCACCCCCGCAGCTTTATACATGGCATAGAGAAGCGGTGCTGCATGACCTTTAGAGAGAATTAGGCGATCGTTATTGGGGTCATGGGGACGATTAAAGTCATAGTGGAGATATTTAGATAATAAAACCGCCATCAAGTCAGCAGGAGACATTGACGAGGTAGGATGGCCGGAACCAGCGACTGTTGTTGAGCGAATACTATCGACACGCAGCTGTTGTGCTAGTTCTTGGAATTGTTGTAATTGCTCTTGTGTGGTCATAATTTTTGTCTCAAAATTTAATGGTACATAACATAAAAATCGCTAAATTATTTGCTGCTGAATCTAGTTAATCTTGCTGATATCAAAATTAGCTAATAACCCAGATATATCCCCAAGTGACATAGTTAGAAACCTTACCTTTCACTTGTTAGTGACTTGTTGATATATGATTATGGTCAAATAGTTATTTTATTTTTCCTTGGTTTACTTTAGAAATTTGTAGATATAATCGCTTCTTTCTTATGGAATAATCAATATTTATCTCTTAAGAAAGACAGTAAATCATCCTTGAGGATTCTTCAATTATTTTTGGGAAACAAGACCAATGATTTTTTTTTAAAATAAGTTGCTTGTTTGAGACTGTTAATGTTTATAATTAAATATATATTCTTAATCAAAAACTGGGGTTTGATGATTTCACAAATAATTTTAGATCCTAAAAAATCATCTATATCTCGGCAATTACCAAATACAATTCCAGAAAAAAATCCTACTAATTCAATACCAAAAGACCCACTAATTGCTCGTGGTTTACAACGTGAACAATACATTGGTATTACCACTTTACTGTTGGGTTTAATTTTGGTTGTGGGATTTTTAAGTCGCCGATTTGAGTATGCGCTGTTATTTGCTTTATCTCTGAGTATGGTCTTAATTGTGTTCTTGCTCATGGTTTAAATAAGCAACGGCGATCGCTTACTATTGAGCACACTTGAAAGTAATTTTTACATGCCAAGACAACGCTTCATTGGCTTTGTTCGTAGTTAGCTTGTTGAGCTTCGGCTGCTGCTTGTTCGGGAACAGTGGCTTGGGCTGGTCTGGTTTTGTCATCCATAATATTGTTTTCCTTAAACAGCAAAGGGAAATGTTTCTGGTGGTTCTTTCATCTCTTGGTAAGCAGTGCGGTCTAGGGGTTGGACTGCCCTGGTGTCATCTATGTGGATGACGGCATCAAATTGCTCAGGGAGACAAGCATAAAAGTAGTGACTAATGCGCTCAGTCTCTGGGAGGTAAATTACACCGATCGCTCTTTCTAATCTCTTTTTCCTGAGAAAGGAGATCGCACGATTGTCATCTCGTAGCTGTAGTAAGAATCTCGGTCGTCCCGTTTCATGGAATAGGGCTTCGTAACTGTCTGGTAGAGCGGGGCGAACTACCTTGAGTTCAGGGGTTTCTCCCCAGTCAGAAGCAGCTGTGACAGTTCCTGTGTAAGTACTAAAGCCGATTAATACTGCATCACGACCATAGCGTTCCCGCACCAATTGACCCACACTCACTTCACCTATTTTCCCCATGTCAGTCGCCCGTGCATCCCCCAAGTGGGAATTGTGTTCCCAAACCACAACCTTGGCTGGTTTTCCCTGTTGATGGCTCAAATGAGCAACTAACTGGTCTAGGGTTTCTGCCATGTGGCGATCGCGGATATTCCATGATGACACCCGCCCTTGCAACATCGAGCGGTAGTAAGCCTCGGCATTCTTTACAAGTCGAGCATTCTGTTCGGCATAAAAATACTCATCTGCTGCTAGTCGTCCACCTTTTTGAATGTACTCAGCAGATCGGCGTTGTAGTTCTTGCAGTTGCTCAAGTGCTCCTTGCTCACAGGATGGGGTGAGTCCAAAACCGGCCGCATAACCATAATGTTGCGTATCTTCATCAAAATGTTCAAAGCATGAGTAGCGATAACGGGCACGCTGGGCAGCTTCTGGGTCAACCCGATTTAGGTAGTTGAGAACTGCCTCGATGGAAGCATACATACTGTAAAGATCAAGCCCATAAAAGCCTGCTCTAGCAGCATTTCGCGGCAGATCGTCATTATACTCACGTAACCAGTTGACAAAATGGAGCACATCTGTATTGCGCCACATCCAAGCAGGGAATCTTTGAAAATCGGCCAGTGCTTCCGCAGGAGTGGGATCATCATTTATATGCTGAACATAGAGATTAACACGGTAAGCATCCGGCCAGTCTGCTTCTACAGCTACTGCTGTAAAGCCCTTCTGTTGAATCAGCCTTTTGGTAATCTCAGCCCTTTGCTCATAAAACTCATGGGTACCGTGGGAGGCCTCGCCAATGAGGACGAAATGAGCATCACCGATCAAATTCATCAACGGATTGTAGTCTGCGGCTGCACCAGTTAATGGGTATGCAGACTCACGTACTACATTGATTGGGTTAGTGCTAGTTGCTTCCGGCATAGTTTTAGCTCTGGGTTTGTGATTTGCACACCTTCTGAGCAACTTATTAACTATGAACAGGGAATACCCATAAATTGGAAGGATATTTTTCCTGGTAAACCTAGCTTAAAAATCTATAACTCCCGTTCCATCTGGCTGTTGACACATGCAAGTTGATGTATCAATCTATCCATAGGTTGATTTGTAAAGCAGCTCAAAATTTTTTTCAACAACACGGTGCTATCAAAATCTGCTGTATTTCTTTTAAATTGATTTTGTACGGCAATATATAAAAAATTTAATTCTTATGAAGACAGCAGCAGAATTGACTCCATATCAAAAAATGCGAACAAGTCTAGTTGATTGGGTTGATTTAGCAGAACCCCAGTGGCATCTACTCGCATCAAAATTTCAAGTTAAAACCGCCCAAAAACAAGAATATATTCTCTTACCTGGAGCAAAAGTACACGAACTCTACTTTGTCTGTAGTGGACTACTTCGTTTCTACTACATTACAGATGATGGCACTGAATCGAACAAAGCATTTATTACTGAAAACACTTTTGCAGGTTCTTTTGCTGCCTATAACCTTAACTTACCTATTCTATATGGTGTTCAGGCTTTAGAGCCGACAGTACTGTTAGTTGCCAGCTTTAGTGACTTTGTAGCGTTATTTGAGCAACATCCAATCTTTGACAGGCTAGGGCGAAAGTTAGCAGAATGGTTACTCAATAGAAAGGAACTCCGAACCAGAAGCCTATTGCAACAACAAGCGAGGGAGCGGTATCTTGATTTTGTGAAACAATATCCCAACTTAGTTAAAAGAGTACCGCAATATCATATTGCTTCTTACTTAGGAATTACAGAAGTATCCCTATCCAGAATAAAACGTACAGTTGCCTAAAACCTTTCTCTTATCATTTGTTAATGCAACTTTATGAGCGCCACAGGTAAGTTGTATTAGCGATTTGCAATGGAGATGAGTATGAAAGTCGGTTTTATTGGCATGGGAATTATGGGAAGTCGCATGGTGGCTAATCTGCAAAAGCATGGTTATGAAATAATTATTTTCAATCGTACTCAAGATAAAGCTACTGCTTTAATCACAAATGGAGCTTTGTGGGCAGATACTCCTGGAGTTGTAGCAACCCAAGTTGAGATTATTTTTACGATGTTGGCAAATCCAGAAGCCATTATGAATGTAGCACTAGGAGAAAACGGCTTCTTAAATCACCTCGCATCAAATGCTCTATGGGTAGATTGCAGTACAGTTAATCCTTCTTTTTCGCGTCAGATGGCAAAGGAGGCTCAAAACAAGCATATCAGGTTTTTAGATGCTCCTGTAGCTGGCTCAAAAAATCAGGCAGAAAAGGCAGAATTAGTATTTATGGTAGGAGGAAATGCCACAGATGTAGAAACTTGTCAACCTTTGTTTAAAGCAATGGGAAGCAGGTTGGTTCACGTTGGAGAGCATGGGATGGGCACTTCCTTAAAACTAGCAATTAACCTATTACTGGGTACATCAATGGCAGCATTTGCCGAAGCGCTCATATTAGGGGAAGCATTGGGTATTTCACAAGAGAGGTTGCTAAAAGTTTTGTTAGGAGCACCGGTAACTGCACCCTTTTTAGCGACAAAGAAAGAAAAGCTAGAATTGGCAGATTACCAAGCTGAATTCCCTCTACAATGGATGCAGAAAGACTTACACATGGTGGCGATCGCAGCTCATGAGGTAGGTGTGGCAATACCAGTCACAAGTGCTGTCAAAGAAGTGTATCGTTTAGCAATACAGCAAGGGCTGGGTGAACAAGATTTTTCGGCTATCCATAGCTTTCTGAAACAAGGGAGTAGCAACGTCTCCCGGATTTCTCACAAAGCTTGAAGAAACAGGGGTCAAAAACTGCCAAAATGCATATTGCACAACAATTTCAGCAGTTTGAAGTATGACCCCAAATAAAAATGATTGTATACCAGAACAGTTTATA